>Ga0209634_1000025_pt1 | contig 205829 bp, 175 predicted proteins | sample LinPmetageLP40_FD_184043 | JGI IMG/M metagenome (GOLD analysis project Ga0209634, IMG submission 184043) | Marine viral communities from the Pacific Ocean - LP-40 (SPAdes) (version 2) | ecosystem: Environmental > Aquatic > Marine > Oceanic | place: Pacific Ocean | collected 2010-08-26
ATTTGCTTGGTGACAATAGCGTTTTGGACCCACCTGACCCCATGCCGAACTCAGTAGTGAAACGAAACAGCGCCGATGATAGTGTAGCATTTGTTATGTGAAAGTAGGTCATTACCAGGCTCCAAATACAAGAAAGCCCGATTCGAAAGAGTCGGGCTTTTTTACGTCTGCAGGAAAGTGAAAATACTAGCTATCAGCCGTCAGCTATAAGTTGCACAGCGTCAAACTGACCACCGTATCGTGGGTTTAGTATCTCGACAATATTCTAGGTGATTGCCGTAATTAAGTAGAGAACCGATTGCAATTAGTCGGTATTTACTTTGAGGTTTTATGATCATTAAAGCGAGCTTAATGGCGTTAGTGATTGAGAAAAATATAATTTTGCTTTGTTAGTGGCTTTGATTTAGGATCAAAACAGTTTAAAACCATGAATGATTTGCCTGTGTATAGATTATTAATTAGCGCCTTATCCATTTTCTTTTGTGTTTCTGTATCAGCAGTTGAAGTAACTGATCTATATCAAGATATTTTGGTCGTAGAAGATAAATCTCGTGATACTCGTTTAGACGCTAGCCGCAAAGCGTTGCTTAACGTATTAGTAAAAGTGAGTGGTGACAAAAGCGCAGATGAAAATCGAGTCGCTAAGCAACGCACTAAAGATATATCCGATTATATGCTGAAATTTGAATATGATGAGCGTATCCCCGGAGAGCTTAAATTATTAGTTAAGTTTGAAGCACGAAAAATCGATGCACTAATCAAAGAGCTTAATTTGCCATTATGGGGAATGCAACGACCACTGGTTGCAATCTGGTTAGGGATTGAAGATAACAGGCAACGAGAGCTAGTAACTCAAGAAAGTTACCCACAGTTAGAGCAACTCATTTATGATAAGGCAAGCCGTCGTGGATTACCTGTCGTTGTGCCTTTGCTTGATTTACAGGATAGACGCCTTGTTGGTGTCCCTGAGGTTTGGGGGAACTTTTCTGAACCAGTAGAAGAGGCATCTAAACGTTACAGTGCTGAGCGCAGTATTACTGCTAGAATGTATCAAGAGTTTAACTCCGATAATTGGGTATTAGATTGGCGTTTTACTAATGACGAAATGTTTGAATCTAACCGAATTATTGGCTATAGACAGCAAATCGTTGCGAAAATGATTGATGATTTAGCGCAAGGTTTAGCTGGCGAATATGCGATCGATCCGAATGCGTATTATGAGCAACGTACTGCCAATTTGACCTTAAAAGGGACAGGTAATTTTGTGGATATAGAGTTGGCAAAGCGCCGTCTACTCAACCTAAGTGTTGTCACCCAAGCGGTTATTATACGTAAAACTCCCGATTCTGTTGAATTTAAGCTAGATCATACCGGCACTGTAAACGATCTTAAAAAAGCCCTTGGTCTTGATAATGCCTTTAAAGATTATGTCGACCCCCGTGCTTTTTATCACATAGTCGATAAGCAAAGCCTAGAGTATCAATGGGTTGAAAACTAATGCTAACTCAAGAGCCAATGCAAATGGCGCTACCGGTTACTTTACCGGATGATGAAACATTTGCCTCTTATTTTGGGGGAGAAGACTCATTAGAGGTTAACCACCTTAAAGATAGCTTTTCTAAGCTATCTCAAGCTTTTCAGTATACTTATTTGTGTGGCTTAGGAGACTCAGGTAAATCCCACTTGTTATACGCCACCTGTATTCAAGCCCAAGAGCGTGGCTTATCGAATATGCTGCTATCAATGCGAGAAGTTCTACATTTTGGCCCGATGGTTTTAGATGGTCTTGAGGCGCTAGATGTATTATGTATTGATGATGTTCACTTAGTGGCGGGTAATGATGCATGGGAAAAAGCGTTATTTAATTTCTTCAACCGCTTTAATGAGCCTAATAAAATGCTGGTAGTAACTGCTGATTTACTGCCAAATATGCTTAATATTAGCTTGCCTGATTTAGAATCACGCTTGAAGTGGGGGACCACCTTTCAAATTCGCTCCATGAGTGATGATGATAAAGCACAAGCGCTAGTAAAGCGGGCTAACATGCGCGGTCTTGAACTGAGTGACGAATGCGCGCGGTTTTTATTAACCCGTTTAAGTCGTGATATGCGCGCATTATTGGATGTATTAGACAAATTAGATCACGCATCTATGGCTGCACAGCGAAAATTAACTATTCCTTTCATAAAATCAACGCTAAAGCTATAGTAGGTCTAGAATCTAGACCCCGCTTTCAGTTATCATTAGCTAACTAAATTGTAATCACCTTCTTTGAAAGATCAGGTATCGAATGAACTTAGAAAATATATTAGCGCAAGCACTTGAGGCAGTTGCCAGTGCCAGTGAAATCGCGCAACTAGAAGAGATCAGGGTTAACTACCTTGGTAAAAAAGGCGAGATCACCAGCTTACTTAAAACACTGGGTAAAATTGCTCCTGAAGAACGCAAAGAAGCAGGCCAGGTAATCAATCAAGCTAAGCAAGATGTGCAAAGCGCAATTAATGACAAGCGTGAGCTTTTAGCGAGTAAAGCACTAGAAGAAAAACTAGCTGCTGAAACTATCGATGTAACTTTACCAGGGCGCGTTATGCCTTCTGGTGGCCTTCACCCAGTAACACGTACAATTGAGCGTATTGAAAGCTTTTTTGGTGAACTAGGCTTTGAAGTTAAATCAGGCCCTGAAGTTGAAGATGATTTTCATAACTTTGATGCCCTAAATATTCCTGAGCACCATCCTGCTCGCGCCGACCACGATACCTTTTACTTTAATCCTAAGTTGGTGTTGCGTACTCAAACCAGTGGTGTGCAAATTCGTACCATGGAAACAGAGCAGCCGCCGCTTCGTATAATTTCACCAGGGCGTGTATATCGTAATGACTACGACCAAACACATACACCTATGTTCCATCAGGTGGAAGGTTTAATGGTCGATACGGACGTTAGCTTTACTGAGCTCAAAGGTATTTTACATGACTTCTTACGTAACTTTTTTGAAGAAGATATGGAAATTCGTTTCCGTCCTTCATTCTTCCCATTTACAGAGCCCTCAGCTGAAGTTGATGTAATGGGTAAAGATGGTAAATGGTTAGAAGTATTAGGCTGTGGCATGGTTCACCCTAACGTACTTAAGTCTGTTGGTATCGATCCTGAAAAATACACCGGTTTTGCTTTTGGTATGGGTGTAGAACGCTTAACTATGTTGCGTTACGGCGTAAACGATTTACGTGCGTTTTTCGAAAACGACTTAAAATTCCTAAACCAGTTCCGTTAAGAGTGAAGAAATAAAATGAAATTTAGTGAAAAGTGGTTAAGAGAGTGGGTAAATCCTGCAATTGATACGCAAGCTCTTTCGGAACAGCTTTCAATGGCTGGTTTAGAAGTAGATGGCGTAGAGCCGGCAGCAGCCAAATTTAATGGTGTTGTTGTAGGTGAGGTGGTTGAATGTGGCCAGCACCCTGATGCAGATAAACTACGTGTAACAAAAATTAATGTTGGTGGTGATGAACTGCTTGATATTGTTTGTGGTGCACCAAATTGCCGCCAAGGTATTAAAGTTGCTGTTGCCACTGTTGGTGCAGTATTACCAGGTGATTTTAAAATTAAAAAGGCCAAACTTCGTGGTCAACCATCATACGGCATGTTGTGTGCGTTTGATGAGCTAGGCATTAGCGAAGAGGGCGATGGCATTATGGAATTGCCGCTTGACGCGCCGATTGGCACAGATTTACGCGAATACTTAGGATTAGATGACAACATCATAGATGTAGATTTAACCCCTAACCGTGGTGACTGTTTAGGTATTAAAGGCCTTGCTCGTGAAGTTGGCGTACTGAACAGCATTGATGTTAATACATTAAGTATTCCAGCGGTAGCACCGACAATTGAAGATAAAGTATCAATAGAGTTGGTTAACGATGAAGCTTGTCCTCGTTATTTAGGGCGTGTTATCAAAGGCATTAACCTTAATGCTGAAACACCTCTATGGATGGTTGAAAAGCTACGCCGTAGTGGTGTGCGTTCAATCGACCCGGTAGTTGATGTGACTAACTTTGTGTTATTAGAGCTTGGTCACCCAATGCATGCATTTGATTTAAATGCGATTGAGGGTGGAATTAAAGTACGTAGTGCAAACGCAGGTGAAGAATTAGTTTTACTTGATGGTAACACTGCAAAGTTAAATGAATCGACATTAGTGATTGCCGATCATCATAAAGCGCTAGCCATTGCTGGTATTTTTGGTGGTGAGCAATCTGGCGTTACTGAAAAAACAGCTGATATTCTGTTAGAAAGCGCATTCTTTAACCCTGTTGCCATTGCTGGTCAAGCACGTAGCTACGGTTTACACACCGATGCATCTCATCGCTATGAGCGTGGTGTAGACTTTGCTCTACAACATGATGCAATGGAGCGCGCTACAGCGTTACTGCTTGAAATTGTTGGTGGTGAAGCGGGTCCTGTTGTTGAAGCTGTGGCTGCTGATAAGTTACCAAAAGTAACTGAAGTACGTTTACGTCGTTCACGTTTAGACCGCGTTATTGGTCATCATATTGAAGATGCGAAAGTAACCGATATTCTGACGCGTTTAGGACTTGATGTTAAATTTGACAATGATAGCTGGAGTGCTGATGTACCAAGCTACCGTTTTGATATTCGTATCGAAGAAGATTTAATTGAAGAAGTTGCACGTGTATACGGTTATAACAGCATTCCTAATGTTGCACCAACTGCAAAACTGAAAATGACCACGCATGATGAGTCAACTGTTGCCCTGAGCCGTTTTCGTAATGCCTTAGTAACACGTGGCTATCAAGAAGCCATTACTTACAGTTTTGTTGACCCTAAAGCGCAAGCTATTTTACACCCTGAGTGTAATGCATTGGTATTGCCGCACCCAATTTCAATTGAAATGTCAGCGATGCGTGTAAGTTTAATGCCAGGGTTGCTTTCATCTGTTGCGTATAACCAAAACCGCCAACAACCTCGTATTCGCTTATTTGAACACGGCCTTAAGTTTATCAGTGATGTAAATGCTGAAAATGGTGTATACCAAGTGCCTGTTATTGGTGGGGTTATTACTGGTTTGGTTCATGGTGAGCATTGGGTTGAAGAAAAACGTAACGTTGATTTTTATGACCTAAAAGGGGATGTTGAAGCATTACTTGCAATTACCAACGATGTTAGCCGCTTTGAAATTAAAGCTGAGCAATCTGATGGTCTTCATCCTGGCCAGTCTGCCGTTATTTATGTTGATGGTAAAAAAGTAGGTTTCTTAGGTGCATTACATCCTCAAGCGCAAAAATCGTTAGATATCAACAATGCTACTTTTGTGTTTGAAATTGAAATGTCGGCATTAGAAAAAAGAAATTTACCTCAAGCTGTAGGGGTGTCTAAATTCCCATCAAATCGCCGCGACATCGCGATTTTAGTACAAGACAGCGTTAAAATTGGTGATATTTTAAACGTCATCGGAAAAGTTGGCGGAAATCAATTGGTTGACCTAAACTTATTCGATGTGTATAAGGGCAAAGGTATTGAGCCAAATTATAAGAGTTTGGCGATTGCTCTAACACTGCAGGCGGTTGATAGAACACTCGAAGAGAAAGATATCAATCAGGTAGTTGATAACGTGGTGGCCGCACTGGCCGAACAGTTTAATGCATCGTTGAGGGACTAGATATGGCGCTTACTAAAGCCGACATAGCTGAACACCTATTTGAAAAGCTCGGGATCAATAAAAAAGATGCCAAAGATTTAGTTGAAGCGTTTTTTGAAGAAATCCGCTCAGCGCTTGAAAAAGGCGAGCAGATTAAGCTCTCTGGATTTGGTAACTTTGATCTTCGAGATAAGAAAGAAAGACCGGGACGTAATCCGAAAACGGGAGAAGATATTCCAATTTCAGCGCGTCGCGTAGTTACTTTTAGGCCGGGGCAAAAGTTAAAGACCCGTGTCGAAGTAGGCACAAGCAAAAAATAAACAAAAAGGCAGCGCAAGCTGCCTTTTTTGTATCTGTTGTATTATTTCCGGGGAGAAATAAATTTTCCTTGGTTTATTTGGTGTAATGTTTGCTCCGCGAGGGCATCTAAACTCTCTAAATTCTTTCCTTGTGCTATTAACTGCTGTTCAATTAATAATATATCGATATTTTTTATTCCAGAAAGCTCTGCTATTTTGGCAAAAATATACGCGTGCTTATATTGGTGGTGCTTGTAAAAAAGACTAATTAAAGAGGTGTAAATTTCTGGATCAGGTATTTGCTTAGCTTGATTTAACGCCAGTGTGTTGTATAAAAAACCAATCGCTTTTTGCTCATCAACTTTAATGTAATAAGACGCTAAATAAAATTGCATTTCAGCACTTGTTTCCACCGCGGGGGTATTTTCTAGAGCAAGTAGCCGGGTGAGTGCCGTTTCATCATTGTTTCTTGACCAATGGTAATAGAGTAGGCCAGGGTGAGTGGTTGCATGTGTTTGCTGATAAATACGTGCCATTTCTCTATTACTGGTGAGGTAGGCTCGTCGACGGGCGGTAGTTTTACCTTTCAGTTTTATATGCTGAATATTAGCGGCTAAGCCAATACATTGGTTGTAATGCTCAAACGCTTTGAGTAGTTGATATTTGTTCTCATCGGTTGGTTGTAAGGATTCGCGGTAGCGAGAAAAAATAGTACGCTCTCGCAGTGCCTTACAGTGGCCATCTTGGTTAAGATCATTGCACATGGCGGGTGATTGCGCACAAACATCTTCAACGGTAAAAGATTCTTCACACCCTGTAAGCAACAATGCAAAAGTGAGGGTTATGCGCTTAAAAGCCATCCGAGCCTCTCAATTTATTAGGGTCTGTTGACCTTTCAAGGTTGAATTTGCAGCAGTCTGTTTGGTATAGAGGCAAGGCAGAGCCTATGTGGTGTGGTTATTCCCCATAAATAGGCGATAACGCAGCATCAATGCCAAACAGGCGCTGCCCGAAGGGTTCTGCCTAGGGGCGATTTACTCTTTGTTGCCTACATGGATGTAGGTAAGGGGCGTGAGCAGGACGCGGAAGCTTTGCTCGGTTTTTACTTAGCCCACTAGGTTACAAACCTCGCGCCGCGATTAAACTGCCCCTAGTTTGAACAAATTTTAATCTGCAAAGGTCAACAGACCCTCATATAATATTATTCTAGCCTAAACTTTAGTCTCTAACAGTAGAGAATAAAATGAGATTAAATTAGAATAGGCCTGCCCGAAGGAATGTGTTGCTCTCAAAATTCGATACATTCTTAGGCTATCCGTTCAAAATTGTTTAATTAGGTAAAAAAATGACCTCATCTCACGAGTTAGAATACACAAGTAGCTGGCAAGAACGTCAAGATTACGCTGAAAGCATGCAACCAATTATTGGTAAATTGTACCGTAATCGTGGTATTGAAATCGCTGTTTACGGCCGTCCATTAGTAAACTCAAGCACTATTGATATTATTAAGTCTCACAAATCAGTAGCCCAGTTTGAAGGAACTAAACTTCGCCTGCGTGAAAGCTTCCCATTCTTAGAAGCTATCAGCAAAATGGAATTAAATTCTGCCCGTATCGATATTGGTAAATTAGCATACAGCTATTTATACACAGATGCTGCGAATGGCCGTTCAGTAGAAGAGTTCGTTAAAGACGAACTAGCTGAAATTGTTAATTCTGAGCCTAAAGCGCCACGTGACGTAGTACTTTACGGCTTTGGTCGTATCGGCCGCTTATTAGCACGTTTGTTAATTGAAAAATCAGGCCCATACGCCGACTTAAACCTACGCGCTATTGTTGTGCGTGGTGGTAAAGACGGCGATTTAGAAAAACGTGCAAGCTTATTGCGTCGTGATTCTATCCACGGTCCGTTTAATGGTTCAATTACCATTGATAAAGAACGTAATGCTATTAAAGCTAATGGTAGCTACATTCAAGTTATCTACGCTAATTCGCCAAGCGAAGTTGATTACAGCGCCTACGGTATCGAAAACGCACTTGTTGTTGATAACACAGGTATTTGGAAAGATGAAGCTGGCCTTGGTCAACACTTAGAATCTAAAGGTGCTGCAAAAGTATTATTAACAGCGCCAGCTAAGGGCAACATTAAAAATATCGTTTACGGTGTAAATAACCAAGATATTTTACCTGAAGATAAAATTGTATGTGCTGCAAGCTGTACAACTAATGCAATAACGCCAACATTGAAAGCATTAAACGATCAGTTTGGTATTAAGAATGGTCACGTTGAAACAGTTCACTCATACACTAATGACCAAAACTTAATTGATAACTACCACAAAGCAGAACGTCGTGGTCGTGCTGCGGCACTTAACATGGTTATCACTGAAACAGGTGCAGCTAAAGCGGTATCTAAAGCATTACCAGAGCTTGAAGGTAAACTAACAGGTAACGCAATTCGTGTACCTACACCAAACGTATCATTAGCTATTTTAAACTTGAATCTTGAAAAGAGCACGACGGTTGAAGAACTTAATGCGTTTTTACGTGAAACAGCACTTCACTCAGACCTACGTGATCAAATCGATTACACAGCATCAACTGAAATCGTGTCTACCGATTTAGTGGGTAGCCGTTACGCAGGTGTTGTTGATTCTCAAGCAACGATTGTTGATGAAAACCGTGTTGTACTTTACGTATGGTACGATAATGAGTTTGGTTATAGCTGTCAGGTAGTTCGCTGTATGCGCGATATGGCAGAAGTCTCATTCCCAAGTTTACCTCGATAAACACTTGAGCAATTAAAAAAAGCCAGCACTTGCTGGCTTTTTTAGGTCTGAAGATTTTTAAAGTGTAGTGGTTATGGTACGCTTTATTAAATTGAGTACGTAGTAATAACCGTTTAAAGTGCATTAATACGTACTTACCTCTTGGCTAAATCCTTTGGTCAAGACACACAGTTAACTAATAGGTTTGTTGTAATGAAAATCAGTAGCAATTTTGACAGTGGTAATATTAAAGTTATTAAAGCCACCGATCCGTTAAATATTCAGTTAGAAATTAATAAAGATCATCAGTCTGAGTTTTATCAGTGGTTTCACTTTCGTCTTGAAACAACGCCTTATCAATTACATCAGTTAAATATTAATAATCTTGATAAGTCTGCATACCCAGATGGTTGGGTAGACTACCAAGCCGTTGCCTCATACGACCGTCAAACATGGTTTCGTGTACCGTCTTCATATGAAAATGGCACACTAACATTTGAGCTTGAGCCTGAGTGCAGCAGCGTTTACTTCGCCTATTTCGCTCCATATAGCTACGACCGTCATTTAGATTTATTATCATGGGCACAAAGCCAAGAAATTTGCCAACTAGAAACACTAGGTCAAACCCTCGATGGGCGTGATATGAGCGTGCTTAAGATTGGCCAGCCAAGTGCAGATAAAAAAATCATTTGGGTTACCGCTCGCCAACACCCAGGTGAAACTATGGCAGAGTGGTTTGTAGAAGGCTTATTACACAAGCTACTTGATGATGAAGACCCACATGCTGCAGCCTTACTATCAAAAGCGGTATTCTATGTAGTACCAAACATGAATCCAGATGGCAGTGCACGTGGTCACTTACGTACTAATGCTAAAGGGGTTAACTTAAATCGTGAATGGCAAACGCCAAGCATGGAAAACAGCCCTGAAGTTTACTTGGTGCTTAATAAAATGCGCGAAGCAGGCTTAGACATGCACCTAGACATTCACGGGGATGAAGCTATTCCATATAACTTTGTTGCCGGTAGCGAAGGTATACCAAGCTATGATGCACGCTTAAAAGGCTTAGAAGATAGCTTTAAAGCCGCGCTTTTAACGATTACTCCAGAGTTTCAAGATATTCATGGCTACGATAAAGACGAACCAGGTCAAGCTAACTTAACAGTAGGTTCATCAGCGACCGCTGAAGAATTTAAAGCGCTTACTTACACAGTTGAAATGCCATTTAAAGATAATAATGACTTACCAGATCCAGATTACGGCTGGTCAGATCGCCGTTCATATCAATTTGGTCAAGACACGTTAGCAGCCATTGTTAATGTTGTAGACAACTTAAGATAAAACGTTTGTTTCAAAGGGTATCAATAATATTGATACCCTTTTTATTTTAAGCTAAACCGGCCGTACCAGAAAATAAAATTCATTTACCCACCACAGCACCAAAACATTCCAATACACCTTCTCGGCAGATTTAATACCGCATAGTCTATATCAACCTGCAGTGCGTAAAACGTCATCGACAAGTCTATAGTGAGTTGTTTTGAAAATTAACTGTTAACAAGGTTGGGTACTTAAGTTAATATAAATTAAACAATAAGAAAGACGGAAAAGATTAACCCCTTATTTCGTAAAGCTTATGACAGGTATTCTGAATAGCAGAGTATGGTAATTAATAATAATAAATATAACTGTGAGGATGTTCATGGAAGCTTTTGTAAGCGCCGTTAATGATGTTGTTTGGAGTAATGCACTCATCTATTTATGCCTAGGCGCAGGCTTATTTTACTCAGTGCTAACTCGATTTGCTCAAGTTAGACATTTTAAAGAAATGTGTAAGCTATTATTTAGCCCTAACACTTCAGAGAAAGGGATTTCATCTTTTCAAGCCCTTGCTGTCTCGTTATCTGGCCGAGTAGGGGTTGGTAATATTGCCGGTGTTGCAGCCGCAATTGGTTTTGGTGGTCCAGGTGCTATTTTTTGGATGTGGGTTGTTGCTTTTTTAGGTGCAAGCACTGCATACGCAGAATCAACATTAGGTCAAATTTATAAATTAGAAGAAGACGGGCAATACCGCGGTGGCCCAGCGTATTATTTTGACCGTTGTTTAGGGCAAAAGTGGCTGGCTGTATTATTTGCTGTGTCGGCAATTATAGCCTGTGGGGTTTTCTTACCAGGGGTACAAGCAAACGCTGTAGGTAATGCATTCACTCAAGTATTTGGTGATGGCACTATGGTGTCTACAAGTTTTGGTGACGTAGGCAGCTTTAAACTGGTTGCGTTGGCTATTATTCTTATTGTTTTAGCGTTTATTATTTTTGGTGGTATAAAACGCATCGCTAACTTTACGCAAATTGTTGTGCCATTTATGGCGCTTGGTTACATCGTTCTCGCCTTAATTGTGGTATTTATAAACTTAGACAAAATACCGGGCATTTTCTCGCTCATCATTGGTGATGCATTTACAGCTCAAGCAGGCTTTGGTGCCGCAATTGGCTGGGGTGTTAAGCGTGGAATATACTCAAATGAGGCCGGTCAAGGTACAGGCCCTCATGCAGCGGCTGCAGCAGAGGTTGATCACCCTGCACAGCAAGGTTTAGTTCAAGCTTTTTCTGTTTATGTTGATACACTCTTTGTATGTACAGCAACGGCATTAATGATTTTAATAACGCAGCAATACAACATTGTTGGCGAATTACCTGCGGGTCAATTCATTGTACAAAACGTTGATGCAGCAACTGAAGTGGGGTCAGCAGCGTTCACCCAAATGGCGTTGTTTAGTGTATTTGGTGGCTTTGGGGAAGCGTTTGTAGGCATCGCCTTATTTTTCTTTGCTTTTACCACCATACTGGCTTACTACTTCATTGCAGAGACGAATATCGCGTACTTAAACCGCTACTTTAAAGGAAGTATTCCGCTTGTAGCCGTAAAACTTGTCATTATGTTTATGGTAGCCTACGGCATGGTTAATAGCTCAGGTTATATTTGGACTATTGGCGACATAGGCGTTGGCTTAATGGCGTGGATAAACATATTGGGTATATTAGCTATTTTCTTTGTCGCTAAACCGGCCTTAACATGTTTGAGTGATTATGAAGACCAGAAGAAGAAAGGTGGAGAAATCACGTTTGATCCCGTTAAATTAGGGATTAAAAATGCTACCTTCTGGGAAAAGCGTCTTGAGAAGCAATCTAAAGACGCTGAATAAACAGACTCTAATAACCTAATATGAACTATTGGGTTAAATTCAAAAAAGACAAAGAGCAATAAAACAAGTACAATGAAAAGCGCCGAAAGGCGCTTTTTTTATGCGTAGTATGGAGAGAGATGTATGGCGATTATTCGTTGCCCCAAATGTGCAAAATCAATTTCAGATAAACATCCGCAGTGTCCACATTGCCAAAGTAACGTTGCTGAATTAAATGCCGAGCAAGTTCAACAACTTCAACGTGAGCAGCGAATTAAAAAGCAGCAAATGTTTATGAACCACTCCTTTTTAGCGCTGATCTTATTTTTAGGTGGCTTCTTTTGTTTGTACTTCCTACAACCTCAAGAAAAAACACTTCAGTGGTATGCGTATACCTCAGCCATAGGCATTGGCTGTATTTGGTACCTTATTAACCGTATTATTTTAGTGACTCTGAAAAAGAAAAAATGACATGAATATTGACAACCTAGTACAGAATATTACTCCAGAATTATTTGAGCGTCTGCAATATGGTGCATCAACAGGAAAGTGGCCAGATGGCACACCTTTATCAGATGAACAAAAACAACAAACAGTGCAACTTGTGATGTTGTATCAAGCAAAAGTTGCACAATCAAACGAGCAGTTTACCATTGGTGCAGATGGAGAAATGATCCAAAAAACCAAAGCGCAACTACAAAAAGAATTTAAATCAGATAACGAAATAGCTAGGTTCAGTGAAAATGATCTTTAAACACCTTTTTACACCAAAATGGAAACACCCGAAGCAACAAGTTCGTTTAGATGCGATTGAAAAACTTGATGTAGCACGCGACGTAACAATTTTAAGTACCTTAGCGCTTGAAGACTCATCGGCTGAAATTCGCCGTAAAGCACTGCAAAAAGTAAACGATTTACCGCTTTGGTGGAAAGCTTACAAGCAAGATCAGGCATTAAAAGATGTAGCTGAGCAGCAAATATCGTCTGCTGTATTAAACAGTGAAAGTAGCTTATCGGCGCAGATTAAAAATGAGTATATTGAACGTTTTGCACCGGTTAAAACCCTTGAAAAACTGGCATTTGCAGAAAAAGAGTTACAAGTAAGAGTAAAGTTATTAAAACGCCTAGCAAACCCTAAACTGATTGAAAAAGCCTTTAAAGAAGCCAATGAAGAGCTGCAAAAGCAGTTAGTTGACTTAGTCATTACACAGCAGTTAACTAAAGCTTTGTTAAAGCATGCTCAAGGTGAAGCTAAAACGGCCCTTGAAAGCCATCTTGAAAACGAGCGTTTAGCGCTTGAAATGCCAGCGCAAGTTGAAAATGCTACCCGTGTTATTTTAGCCAAGCTTAATGCACTGCGTGATAAACACGACTACGCTATTGTTGACCCACAAGCCGCCGAACTTATGGCACAGTGGCAAGCACTAGAGTTAAAATGGCTAAACGAAGAACATGTAAAAACCCTTGATGCTAAATATATTTCAATTACCGATAAGCTTGATGTTCACATTGCCACATTGAAAGCGCAGCACGAAGTAGAGCAGCAACGTTTAGCTCAGCAACAGCGCCAAGTGTTAGCGTTAGCTACGTTAGAAGCATTAAGTGAAGAAATTGAGAATGCATTACAGTTAGGGTTAGAAACGCCAGAGCAAATTCAGCAAGACTGGCTTAATGCAAAAGTAGCGCAAGCGAAAGACACGCTAGATAAAACGGAACTGGTGGCTGATCAGCAATCAAAACAAGTGATTAATAAGCTTGAGCAATTATTCTCACAAGTTGCTAAGTTGCCTGAGCTAACTGCGGCGATTAAAGAATATAAAATTGCCTACAATGCGCTTAGTGAAATAAAACCTGCAGAGCAACTTAGCGATTACGATCAACAGCTAACAGCATTCAATAATACCTTCAAAACTGCACGCAGCCACTTAAATTTACTTAGCGCTGATTTACAAACGTCATTTAAAGCTCAGCTTAATACGCATAAGAAGCAGTTCTTAGCTGTAATGAGCGAACTCACTAAGCCGCTAGAAAAAACTCAAAGCCAAGCTAAGCGAAAAGCGCGTGATGTTAAACGTTTAATTGAAGAAGGGCGTTTTAATGTTGCATTTGGTGTATTTAAAGGCTTCGAAGAGCTATTTAATGCCCTAACTGAGAAATACCAACAGCCGCTGGTTAACTTAAAAGCTGATCTAGAAGCGCAGCTAGCTGATGCTAAAGATTGGCAAAAGTATGCAGCGGCCCCTAAACGCACTGCACTTTTAGAAGAAGTAACACTGTTAGTTGATGAGCCTTGTAACGATCCGCAACAGCGTGCTGACCAAGTTAAAGTATTGCGTAAGCGTTGGAATGAACTAGGTCGCCTTGATACAGAGCAAGAAAAGCAGCAAGGAAATGAGTTTGATGAAAAAATTGAGCTATTGTTCGCACCTTGTCGTAGTTATTTCGCAGAGCAAGAAATCCAGCGTGAAGCGGCTAAAGTAGAGCGTGAGCAACTAATAGCGCAAATGCATGCACTGCATTTACAAGCGACAAAGGGTGCTGATTTAGATTGGAAACAATTTGAAAGCCACTACAACCGATTACAAAAAGCATGGCGTAGTGTAGGTAAAGTTGATCCTAAAACATACCGAATTTTAAACGAGCGTTATAAGGCAGAACAGCAGCTAGTTGTATCTTCACTTAATGCGTTTCATAAAGGCAATGCCGCACTTAAAAATGAGCTCGTTGAGCAAGCGCAACAGCTATCTCAAAGTGAAAACCTAGCAGAGGCGTGTCAGCAGTTAAAGCAGTTACAGCAACAATGGCAGAGTATAGGGTTTGCAGGCTTAAAAGCTGAGAATGCACTATGGCAAAAATTCCGTGAGTTTAATGATGCAACATTCACTAAACGCAGCGAAGAGTTTGAGCAGCAAAAACGCGAGCAAGGTGAATCAGATAAGCTAGCAACAGCCGAACTAAATGAGCTCGAAGCGGCTTTAAATAGTGTTGAAGGTAAAGCCCAATTACTTGATCTGCAAACCAAAGTTAAAGGGTATATGCCATTTAAATCGTTAACGCCTAAAGTATCCGCTTTATTGTCAGCTATAGATGAAAAGCTAACCGGATTAGCTGCCAAAAACGAACAAGCTAACTTAAACGCATTATTTGTTGCGCTTGAGAATAATGAACCAGTGCCAAGTCAGTATACTGGTGTGGTAAAAACGTCATTAAGTATCGAGCAGTTGCTAACGCGTATGGAAATACTAGCCAACGTGAGTTCGCATGACTCAGCGCAAAGAATGGTTGAGCAAGTGGCAATGCTAGATGACAAGCACCGTGGAGACCACGCTGATTTAAACTATTATTTAAAGCAATTAATTGCACTCAGCGAAGGTTCAGTCAAAACTGACACACTAGCAAGGTTAAAAGTTATTTTTGCTGTAAATTAACTTTTATCAACTAAAATAAAAAAAACCGCTATTAAAGCGGTTTTTTATTATGGCTACTTACTGCCAATACGATTAATGAATAGGGTTTTGTATGAAAATTTTTGTTTTTATTTCACTATTATTTTTAACTGCCTGTAACAGCACTCAGGGTATTTCGGTTTATTCATTTACAAATTCAGAGGTTGAGTCGTTACTAAATAAAGAGTTACCTAAATTAAGTGAAAAAGTTAGCCTGATGGGCTTACCTGTGCAGTTTGATGTAAATGATTTAAGCGTTAATATTGGTCCCGACAACAGTGATTATGTTTTATTAGGTGCTGATTCGAGCGCCGAGATTAATGCCTTTGCATTAAAGTATCCTGTGCGTTTAAAGTTACAAATACAAGGCACGCCTTTTTATGATAGCGAGAAAAAAGCCGTATTTTTACGTAATGTTAAGTTACGCGATTCAAGTATCGATGCAGGGGGTTTTAAAGGTAATTTAGAAGTGCTGGATAACGAAGCGATGGATGTCATGAATGCATTTTTAGCGGTTAACCCTGTTTATAAGTTAAATATGAACGACCCTAAAATGGCACTGTTAAGTAATTTACCCTTAGATTTAAAAGTAGTCGAAGGCGCGATTAAGCTAGTACCTCGGTTATAATTTAGATCTAATAAGCGTAATAAAACGTATTAATTGACCTTATTATTAATAGATTAGGTTAATTATGGCTAATGAGCGATCCGTTCCCACCTCTCGACTTTCACGATTTGCAAAGTTAGGCTCATTAGCCACAGGTGTTGCCACAAATATGTTAGTAGATGGTGCCAAAAGTGCGCTTAGTGGTAAAGGCTGGGATAATAAAAGCTTATTACTCCAGCCGAAAAATATTGAAAACTTAGCCACTCAGTTATCGCACCTTCGCGGTGCGGCAATGAAGCTTGGGCAGTTACTTTCAATGGATGCTGGCGACTTATTAACTCCCGAGCTTGCGCAGTTACTGTCTTTGTTGCGTGCCGATGCCAACCCAATGCCACATAAGCAATTAGTGAGCGTGCTAAAAGAGCAATGGGGAGATGACTGGTTATCGCGTTTTTCTCATATTGAACTAAGACCGTTTGCAGCTGCATCAATTGGGCAGGTTCATTTAGCTTATATAGAAAATGGTGATCAATTAGCGGTTAAAATTCAATATCCAGGTATTGCAAAAAGTGTGGTGAGCGATGTGGATAATGTGATCACTTTACTTACTTTATCGCGATTATTGCCCAAAGAATTGGATATAAAACCTTTAGTTGAAGAAGCGAAAGCGCAGTTATTAGCTGAGGCTAATTACACCCTAGAAGCTCAGTATTTAGCACGATACAAAAACCTGTTATCGACTAACCCCCATTTTAAAGTGCCTAGTGTGTATGTAGAGCACAGTACTGCGCAAGTGCTAACCATGGAGTATGTAGATGCCAAGCCTATAGAGGGCATTACATATTTACCACAATCAGATCGAAGTCGGGTTGCTGAGCAACTAATTGATTTGTTTTTTAAAGAAATGTTTGAGTTTAAGTTAATTCAAACCGACCCTAACTTTGCTAATTACCATTACCAACCAGAATCACAAAAAATTGTGTTATTTGATTTTGGTGCCACCCGAGAAATTACAGCTACCCTAAGTGATGCCTATTTAGCTTTGTTTAAAGCTGGCAGTAATAATGATCGTGAAGGCGTGCTCAATGCTGCCACTGCTATTGGCTATTTTAAAGACGCTTTAAAAGATGACTATAAAGAAAGAGTGATTGATTTATTTTTAATGGCTTGCGAGCCACTTCGCTATAATGGAGAGTTTGATTTTAAAAACAGTGAACTTGCTAGCAACATCAAAGATGCCGGATTACAGTTAAGCACACAGTCGCAGCAGTGGCATACTCCCCCTGTGGATGCATTGTTTATTCATCGTAAATTAGCCGGCTTATATTTAATTGCAGCGCGCTTAGAAGCCAAAATAGATGTTAAGGCGTTATTTAGTCATTATTAGGTGTTAAAGCAGGAGAAAATTGGCATAATGATCGCGATATTTCGCGAGGTTGTATTATGATAAAAAACTTTTTAAACGATCCTACCTTATTGCTTAATGCGGTGGGTGAGGGTATATATGGATTTGATTTGTCCGGTAATGCGGTATTTGTAAACCCAGCTGCAGAGCGAATGACTGGGTGGACGGCCGATGAATTATTAGGAAAGAAAATACATCAATATCATCATCATAGTCATGCCGATGGCACTCCTTACCCTGCCGATGAGTGCCAAATTTATTGCACTATGTTTGATGGCAAACGCCGCGAAGTAAAAAACGAAGTATTTTGGCGCAAAGATGGCAGTGCCTTTGCTGTTGAGTATACCTCCACTCCCGTTTATAAAAATAACCAGCTCATTGGTGCTGTAGCAGTATTTCGCGATATATCAGCACAACAGCAAACGCAAACTCAGTTGCACGAAGCGTTAGCTCAAGTAAAGCACCTAAGCGAGCAGCTAAAAGATGAGAATGATTACCTTATTGCCGAGCTTAATGAGGATTGGCAAGATTCAGGACTGGTTGGCCACAGCGCTGTATTCCAACGCATGTTAGATCAAATACAGTTAGTGAGTGAAACCGACAGCACCGTACTCATTCTTGGTGAAAATGGCACTGGCAAAGAGTTGGTAGCGCGTAACTTACACCGTCTCAGTAAACGCAACGAACAAGCATTTATAAAAGTAAATTGTGCGGCATTCACTCCAAGTTTATTAGAGTCAGAACTTTTTGGGCATGAAAGGGGCTCATTTACTGGCGCTAACGAGCGTCGTAAAGGACGTTTTGAACTTGCCGATCACGGCACCTTATTTTTAGATGAAGTCGCAGAGCTGCCGTTAGAGTCCCAAAGTAAGCTATTAAGGGTATTACAAGAGCGTGAATTTGAACGCGTTGGCGGTAGTCAAACCCTAAAGGTTGATATTCGCATCATTGCTGCAACCAACCGTAACTTGTGGGAAATGGTACAAGCAGGGCAGTTTAGAATGGACTTATATTACCGTTTAAATGTATTTCCTATTCATGTGCCAGCACTTAAAGAACGAAAAGAAGACATTCCTTACTTGTGTCAAAACTTAATTGCACAAATAAACAAGCGCTTAGGTAAGCAATTGCAAGGGTTAAGTACAAAAGCGATCAGACAATTACAAGCTTATGACTGGCCAGGTAACATTAGAGAGCTACAAAATGTACTCGAACGAGAAGCTATTTTATCTAAACACTCTACATTACAGTTAAGTCAGTCGCTCAAAGCGGGCGATGATAATGCCCTTAACCCAACGCTTACACTTGATGAAGCACAAAAACAGCATATTAGCAGCGTATTAGCACTGTGTAATTGGAAAATTGCAGGTGAACAAGGCGCGGCAAATAAGTTGGGCTTACCAGAGAGCACCTTACGCTCAAAAATGCAAAAGTTAGGACTGCGTCGTCAGAGCTAACTCGTGATATATCGCGATAATCGCTAAATATCGCGATATTATAGTTCGGTTTTATTTTTAAAGTCATTTAATATCAATGCTTTAGTTTAACTTTCAGTGTGGTCTGAAAGTTGCAAATACTTGTTTAATACCCGTCACTATGAAGTAAGTAGCATGAAGTTTGATATTAAAGAAGAAGACATGATCATAAAGCCCTATAAAGAAGAGGGGCCAATTTATATACGCGAGCAAAAAGGTTTTTTTCAACGTATACGTCGCAATTTAGGCTGGTTGTTAATGTTGAGTTTTATTGCCATTCCATGGATTCAATATAACGGTCAGCAAGCGGTTTTATTGGATGTGGCCACCCAAAAATTTACTATTTTTGGCCTTACCTTGCTCCCTCAAGACTTTATGATTTTAGCTATGCTGTTTATGGTGGGAGCGTTTGCCCTATTTTTTGTTACCAACTGGCTTGGCAGAGTATGGTGTGGTTATACCTGCCCACAAACCATTTGGATGTTAATGTTTTCTTGGGTTGAGCAACGTATAGAGGGTACGCGTAACCAGCGTATTAAGCTAAATAAAAGCCCATGGGATATTACCAAATGGCGAAAAAAAATCACTAAGCACAGTGCTTGGCTGGTTATTTCGGTACTTACGGCGACCTCATTTTTAGCGTATTTTATCCCCGCTAAAACCTTGTATCTAGAAATGTTAAATTTAGAGTGGTCTGGGATCACCAGTTTTTGGGTATTTTTATTTGCGTTTTGTACTTATGGAAATGCGGGCTTTTTACGTGAAAAAATGTGTACTGTGGCGTGTCCGTATTCGCGCTTTCAATCGGTGATGTTTGATAAAGATACGCTGGTGGTTACTTACGATAGCGAACGGGGTGAAAATCGCGGCCCACGTAAACGCAAAGCTGATCCTAAAGCGCTTAATTTAGGTGATTGCGTAGACTGTAACTTATGTGTGGAAGTATGCCCTGCAGGGATTGATATTCGCAATGGCTTGCAATATGAATGTATTAACTGTGGTTTATGTATTGACGCTTGTGACGACACCATGGATAAGTTTGGCTACGAAAAAGGCTTAATTAAATACGCCAGTGAAAAGCAAATGGCAGGGCAAAAAACGAATCCATTTAGGCTTAAACTTGTAGGCTATGGGGCGTTAACTGCGCTATTAATTTTATCTATGTTTGCTTGGATGTTACAACGCACCCCTATAGAAGCCTCAGTACTTAGAGATAGAAACGCATTGTATCGGGTAAATTACGAAGGCTTAGTTGAAAACCCTTACACACTTACTATTATCAATAAAACTCAGCAACCGCTGCATTATTCAATTTCAATTAGCGGTTTAGAGGGGGCTACATTGCAAAGCCCAAATGCTATATTAGTAGAGCCTGGGCTGATGAAAAGTGTGCCGGTAACGGTGACTGCAGACGGTTACGATTTAGCACGCAAAGTGAGTAAGCTGAGTTTTGTGATCACTTCGCAAGAGGATCCTGCAATTACTATTACCAAAGACAGTCAGTTTTATAAAAATTAATAAAGTATGAGTCCTAGCCAGTTAACAACCTGACTCGGCTAGGGCTAGCTGCTTAATTACAAATTTTTTGGCGCTTTGAAAATCATCAAACAAGCACTCTTGTAAATGAGCATCACGGCCTGAGCTGTGCATAATCCGCTGCAATTGCCTTATAGCAATAGGCGAGGTGAGGACAAACGCACTGATCAAACAGTTATTAATCCCCATTGTTTGGCTTACATCTATCATGTTTTTTTCAGCATCGGGGGTAGCAGCAATCACCTCAGGAGAGTGGCTAATATAACCCCAAGACAAATGTTTAAATGGTTCAATGCTATTTAATAAAGCGGCTTTAAAATGATTTAATAACTGAGGGTTTAAGTTACCTTTAAACTGCCCAATAACTATATTACCTTCAACGCGCAAGCTATAACTGCCGTAGTTATTTTCAAATTTCAATAGCCGCCCCTTTTATTGATTATTTACTGCATTGGTCACTTATTAATAATGTAGTCTAAGGCACCTGAAATTGCAGCAACTTGCGCTAATATACACTCTTCAGGGTTAGCCGTTGCACTGTCTGGATATACTTCAGTGGTGGTGACATATGCAGCTTCAGAAAATCCCATGCATAGGCCTAAATCACGGGCCGCGTAATTAATTACCCCAAATTGCGCTTGTGGTACACCAATTAATTGCTGATTCTCATCGCTAGGTGCAATATGCGTTACTTTTTCAACATGTTCAATAATTGCTTTTTGAAAAGCAGGCTCTGGTTTGTTGCTATCAGCCACTAAATAAAAGCCATCAGGAATGTTCCAGTTGGTGTTTACTTTGCCTTCGCGTGCTGCAAGTGCAGGTCTAAATTCACTGTTATCCGAATCTGTTGTTTCATGTAAATCGATATGCGCGATTAAATCAGTATTTAAAGATTGCACATAGTTCATCACTGCCGCTGATTCTTGTGCTGGACTGCCCTGATAAAAAGAGCGGTTAGGGTCTACCGCATCTGGGTTCCAACGATTAATCGTTTCATAACCCCATGGGCTAATACAGGGGGTAATTACAATATTAAAGTGCTCAGCGTACTTATTTGCCAATGTTTTAGCGAATCTTAAAGCGCCATGAACACCACTGGTCTCGTAGCCATGTACGCCGCCAGTAATTAAAACAGTGGCTTTGTTTGTATCAAAATTAGTGGTTTTTAACGCGTACAAAGGGTAGCTACCTGCGGCATAATTAAGCTCACCGTATTGCTGTACTTCTAGAGTGCTTTTAAGTTCATCAATTAATGTTACGACTTCTTGTTGATAGCTTCGCTTAATTTTTTGTGCCTCAAGCCATTGGATTTTATTATTGTTGTTCCACTTCTCACCAGGCGTACCAATTGGGTAACTACTGTTATTCATATTAAACCTTTAAGTTGAATTATCTCTGCGGGCTATAGAGCACATAGACCATAATGACGAAAATAAAGCGTTAGCTTAACGCTGACTAAAATAGCGCGCAAGTAATTAAGTCGTTTGGCATTTGTATGAAAAATAGAGGTTAGCCGTTATTTTAATTAGTAGGAAAGCTAACGTAAACCATTCGAAAAAGGGAATATGTAAAACGCTACTAATTTAATCAGTAGCGTTGAGTTTTATTCAAACACTCCTTTTATAACCGCGTGGCGGTTTTGCACCATTAATATGCCGTTAGCCCATACATACTCAGGGGTTAAGGTCTCTTTATCGAGAAGCACAACATCCGCGTCGCTCGCTGTTTTAAGGCGGCCTTTATCAACTCCTAAAATATCGGCAGGGTTACTGGTTATGCTCATTAAAGCGTGCTCAATAGGGACGTTATATTGCTTAACTGCTTGCTGAAACGAGGTTAATAAAGAGGACTCTTTGCCTACCTCTAACCCTAATAAGTTAAAGTCTTTATCAAAAATAGGTAAACTAGCATGGCCATCTGAGCTCATAGTGAGTTGATTTGGTGCTACGCCTTGTTCTAAGCAGTAGGCAAGGGCATGGGCTGCTGCATATTCACCATGGGCTAAATCGTAGTCGGTGGTGCTGGTGGTAAAGTCGATAGTACCGCCCTGATCACAAAAGTGAATACCGGCATCAAGAAGTGCTTTATTGCGGTTCATATGTGTAGGATAAAACTGTTTAAGCTTAATATCACTTTGCTGAGCCACCTGATGCAAAATAGTTAAATGGCTATCAACAGGGCCCACATGAATACTTACGGTGCCTTTTTTACCACTGAGCATACCGGCTACTTTGGCCTCGGCTGCCAATTCTGCTAATTGCTGGACCGTAGGTTGGCTACTGCGATGATCAGAAATAGCCACTTCGCCAACACCTATAAACTCCTCTATATACATGATGTCGTCAGTGATTGAGTGAGTAAGAGTTTTAGCGGGTAAATGATACGAACCGGTATGGCAAAATACATTCAGCCCTTGCTCTTTTAGGCCTTTTGCTTTGGCAACCAAATTGGTAAGCGTACGTGAGCTTGAGTCGGTACCCAGTGCGCCCACCACTGTGGTAGTGCCCGATAAGGTTGCATCGGTTAGGTTCATTTCAGGGGTGCGGCTGGCAAATCCAGCTTCGCCACCGCCACCGGTAATATGCACTAACGAGTCAACAAACCCCGGCGTAACAAGCTTATTTTTACCGTCAATTCGTTTGACGAGTACATTGCTGTCGAGGATTATATTTTCGTCAATAGCAATGATTTTACCACCGCCAATTAAAACATCTTGTGTGCCTAGGCAGGTAGGTGCATAAACGTTTGCACCTTGAATTAAAGTTAACATAACAAATTCTTTTTATTGATAATTAATAAAGTAAGCAAGAAATATAAAGCCGCTTGCTAATACAAAAAGTGCTAGAGCAAAGCGCCAAATAAACGCAGCCCATTCTCCCCAATCTAATTTCACCACACCTAAACAACCAATTAAACTAGCTGAGGTGGGAATTAAAATGTTGGTTAATCCATCACCTAATTGAAAGGCCAATACTACAATTTGCCTTGATACATTGAGCAAATCGCCAAGTGGAGACATCAGCGGCATAGTGATGGCAGCTTGGCCTGAACCCGATGAAACAAAAAAGTTAAATACACTTTGAAACACCAGCATTCCCCAAGCTGCAATGTAATCTGGCACACTGGCTATGCTGCTTGCACAGTAATAAAGCAGGGTGTTGAGGGTCGAGGGAGTGGTTAAATCACTACCCCCTAATAGTAATACAATGCCTTTAGCCAGTGCGACTAATAACGCCGCTGGCAATAATTCTTGTGCACCGTGTTTAAACGCATCCGCGCACTCATTCGCGGTTAGCTTTTTAAACACGATGGCAATTATTGCACTGATAAGGCCAATACAAAAAAACTGTGCAGCAAGCTCAGGAATATAATATTGGCGCGCCATCACCCCCCATACGATCCAAGCTATGCCCAATACAAACACTAATAATGTGAGTGCATCGGCTAGGCTGAGTTTAATCGTTGGCTGATCACCCGTTTTTTGGGGTTGTGTTTTTATCCGTTTTGCATAGCGCATAGTAAACACAAGGCCTACAAGGGTAAAACAAGCCCACGCTAACATACGAAAGCCTGCACCAGAAAATACTGGTATATCAGCTATCGATTGCGCTATAGCAATGCTAAAAGGGTTCATCCATGAGGTGGCAAAGCCTATTTGCGTAGCCACGTAAGTTGTAAGTACAGTGACTTTAGCGTCGTAGCCAAGTTGTTGCATAATAGGCAGCAGCACAATACAAAATGCAATAGCCTCTTCGCCCATACCAAATACCGCGCCGCCTAACGAAAATAGTAAAAACAGTAAGGGAATAAACAGCCATTCAACCCGCTTGGTTTTATTAATAAGTGCCATAATGCCGTTATTAATCGCGCCGGTTTTCATAATAATGCCAAAGGCACCGCCAGTGATTAAAATAAACGCCATTACGCCAATAGCTGCACCATATTTATCACCCGACACTAAGCCTTCAAACAATACATTTGCTAAACCAATGTCGCCACCTTGTGCAAAAACAGGTGGTGATTGTTGGTCGTTAACGGCTTGATATTGTGAAAGTTGCACAGTGTGGCTACCAGATTCTGCATTAAATACCCCAGGGGTAATAAATACCGTGGCCATATAGGCAACCACTGCCACACACAGCAAAATGATGCTTGCATCTGGCATAGAAAATTGTTTTTGTTTCATAATTTCACTTTAATAAAAGGTCATTGTGTTGATGCGTAAATAAACGCTTAAACGTACTTTAGCACTTAATAGGCAGTGTCACTGTAGCTATGACCAGTAATAAAAGGAAGGCCGCAAAGCGTTTGCTTTGCGGCTAAGTGGTTAAAAACGGTAGCTAATACTTAATTTATAATTAGCACCTAGGGCATTATGATTAATTGAATCAAAGCCACGGCTTGAGCCATAAAGAGTGGGTGGCTCTTTATCAAAAATATTATTGATGCGCGCGCAATGTCAGCGATTTATTAACATAAAAACCCGCTGATAAATCCCAAACGAGCCAGTCATCAACCTGATGCTCACCTTTTGAGTCTAATACGCCGAGCGAATCTAGCTCATCAATTTCACGACCACGCAGGCCTTCTATATCATCTTCGTAGCTGCTGGTGTAGTTTGCACCTAAGTTAAGGTAGTAATTTTGCGCTTCCCAATCTATTGACATACGCGCAATATTTTCAGGATAACGATAAGTTCCTACCAACTTCTCTAACGAGTCAGACCCCGGTTTATTACGTTCAAACTCAAGGTAATGAGTACCGTCAAACGCAAAGGTCAAATCACCGCTTGGTAATACAAACCTATGATCAAACTTAAAGTCTATGCCAGCTAATGTTTGTGACCCAGTGTTTTCAAGTTGAATGACGTGGTCACGGAATAAAGGTAAGTATTCTTCATCTTTACGTTGGGGAAACTTTTCAAGATAGTTATCTAAAATTCCAGTTAAATTAGCGCCATCTTGCTCGATTGTTAAGCCGCTACCATTTTCTCCATCGGTTATACCACATAAGTCATAATCGTAAGAGATACCTTGTTGACCTTCTGGCACAATGCCACAATAACGCAGTGATGCATCAGTTATGGCGCGGTCGAGCACTGCGGTCATGTTGGTATCGATTACTTCTTCATGATCAAACTGCCAATAATCAACGGTTAAGTTAGTATCAACACTTGGGCTCCACGCAAAACCAACACTAATGGCTTCTGACTCTTCAGCTTTTAGGCTTTTATTACCCAACTCAAGTGAATTAACACTGACCTCAGTACCTTGACCTGCACAGTATAGTTCTGAAACCGCTTGGTTAGCGCCACAATCAAATGTTGAACGAGTGGTTCTTAATTTAACCCCTGCTTGCGTTAACGATGGTGCTCTAAACGAGGTTGACCATGAACCACGTAAAACTAACGAATCAGTAGGACGATAGCTCAAACCAATTTTAGGATTAAAAGTGCCACCAAAATCATCGTAATGATCGTATCGACCCGCTGCTTGTAGCTCTATTTGCTCACTCAGTGAAATACTTAATTCAGCAAAGGCGGCATATTGAGTGCGATCTGCCTCTGATAAACTAGAGCCAAAACCAAATACATCTACTAAGTAGCCGTCTTCAGGGCGTGATTGTGAATTAAGCGAAGGAATGTCGCTTAGTTCTTCACGGCGTGCTTCTACCCCAAATGAGGCATAGGCAGGTAGCTCGTTAAAGGTAAATAGCTCACCATTAAAATTAGCATCCCAGCCATAAACAGTACTTTCTCCACTGCGTGTTGGGCGAGCTTGCGCTGTTGCCAAAACGGCATCGTTAGCGGCGTCGCCTTGAAGGAAAGGGTTGTAAAAAGGCAGTAACTCTCCCGATGCACAATTTAGGTCAGTACCGTCAAAACTTGCCAATGTACCGTCTGAACAAAGCTCGCCTGTTATCGCGCCATGAAACTGATAACGATTATAAACCCCAGCAATAGCCTCCTGCTCTGAACGTGAGCGAGAAAGAGTAACACCAGATTCCCAACCCCAATCACCAATTTCACCACTTAGGCTACTTACTAAGCGAAAGTTTTTCGTTTCTACTTCCACCGTTCTTGGGGCATTAAAGCGCGCATCAAATGCAAAACCATACACTTCTCGACCACTTTGGGTATCAAATGGGTCAATGTAGAGTTGATCTAATAAATCATTACTACCATCGGCATTATCGTAAATAAATAAGGCGTCTTCTAAAACATACGGGCCGTCGTCGTCATTAATTTGGTTAATAGGTGAGGGCGATGAATACGCTTTTGCCTTGGTCTGACTGTAAAAAAAATCAGTATGCCATTGTAGATCACCAAGCTCACTATTAAACATAAAGCCGGTTGAAAGGCTTTCAAATGGCGTTTCTAGGTAATCATCTTGATTAGGGTAGTAAGCACAAATTTGTTCATCAAGTTCAGTAGTAACTAACTCGGTTTTGCAGTTTGGTGATGGAAGTTCGTTACCATCTCGGCTGCTGAAATAATAAATATTAGGTGAGTTCTCCAGTTTAGGTAAATAGGAGTAACCATTCACTAAAGAGGGAGAGGTCGTGTAATTACGATCGGTCGCTTTAAAAGCGTTACGATCGTATATATCTGCAAATACCGTTAAGTTACTCTCGCCTATTTTTGTACCATACACTAAGTTTAATTGTTTTTTACTTTCGTCATGCTGATCAAAGCTATCGGCAAACGAAGTATTGATTTCAGCGCCTTCAAAATCATCTTTTAAAATGTAGTTAATAACACCCGCTACAGCATCGGCACCATAGACGGCTGATGCACCGGTGGCTAAAATATCAATGCGCTCAATGGCCGCAAGTGGAATAGAATTCACATCTACAAAGTTTTCAGTACCTGCAGCAAATGAACTAGGCGCAACTCGGCGACCATTTATTAATGTCAGCGTTGCTGATGGCCCCATGCCTCTCAAGCTCGCAGCTGATTGACCCGCTGGTGTTGAGGTAGACGTACCGCCACTTTCAGAGGTTGAAAATGTGCCGCTTCCGCCCTTAAAAACAGATAAATCTTTGAGTAATTCATGAATAGTATTAGCGCCAGAGCGTTTGATTGCATCTTGGTCTAGCACGGTTAGTGGAATAGTGCCTTCCAGATCAACGCCTTTTAAGCGAGATCCTGTTACTTCTACTCGTTCAATGTTGGTATTAGTTTGAGTTTCTTGTGCATACACACAAGTGACAGGGCTCAGTAAAGCGCTTACTGTGGCCGCAATAGTTAGTTGACGAAACATTGTAGTACCTTTTGTCTTTTTTAAGCGCGCAGAAATAGGTTTAATATTTCTTAAGGCTTTAATTATTATGGTTTTTTAGACAGGGCAATGGTGAAATGACACGCTGAGCCCCTCACAGAAATTAGTGAGGTGGTGGGCTACTCGTCAAACCACTCCGAAAGGTAGTGTGGTGAGTAGAAATATGTTGTAAGCAGTGTTGCTTTTTTAAACATAATTCTCGTTCCAAAAAGGTTTTTGACAAAGCTAGCAAATGGGTGCTAGCTTACTCGCGTTTTAAAGTTCCTTTTTTTTATAGCAAGTGAGAGACGCTCTCGCAAGTTATTTCTTATAATTTTTTACATGAGTGTAACATAATGGAACGAATAAATTTACCAAACAAGCGGTTAGTTAAATCGCGAATAATAACCGCTTTTTACTCAATTTTAATTGCTTTTTCGCTACAGTTAAGCGCAAAAGAGTCTAATCAAACTCTTGTTTTAGTGGGTGGAGCTCTCACAACATGTGCCAGTTTAAGCTCTAAAAACTGTGAAATAAATACTCAGATCTCGGGTAAAACGCATAATGTATTTGCGCTCTCTCACACTAAAATTAGCCAAATAAAGCAACAATGGCCCAGTAAAAATAGCCAAGCTAAAAATAACACTATTAAAAATTTAGCAACAATGCAGGCTAAGTCATCGCCCAAATTATCGAAAAAAGAACTGTTATGGTTGTGGCGCGATATTGATAGCAAACAGCTCAATAGTTTATCGGATCAAGAATACAATTTTGTAATAGATATGCTTGAAGTAGCGCAAATCCAAAGCGACAACACACGGCTAAAAGAGCGGGTAAATACCGCGCTTAATAGCGAATCGGCAGCGACAGAGATTTTGCAGTTTATATCAGGTAGTTTAAAAGTTAATAACTCCAACCCGAGTATGCTGGCCATTACCGCCTCAAGTAGAGACCCTTATGAATCTGCTGATTTTTACGAAGGATTACTAAGCTTCCCTAATGTAAATTCGCAATGGCTTGCATTAACCCCTGCGCTTGCTAAAGCAATAACCACCAATAAGTGTGATGATTTAACCACGCTTAGGCACTCAGAAATGGGGCTATATCAACGCGAACATATTTACCCTGATCGCACACAAGCTGAATATCAATTGTGTAAAAAAGGCACCGACGCTTTAGTAGAGCTAATAAAAAACAGTACCGGTGTGATGTTTAATGGTGGCGATCAAAGCCTAACTCGAAAAGTATTATTTGATGAAAATAACCAGCCTTACCCTTGGACAAAAGCATTACAGTCTCGCCCTGTTGTTGTAGGCACAAGTGCAGGTACCGCGGTGCAAAGTGGTGGGCAAGCCCATGCCGGGAATGTGGTGATGATCACCAATGGCACTAGCTTGTCGGCATTGAAAGAAGGCGCACAAGCCATTGATGCCCCAAGTGAACGCTCAAACAGCGATAGTTTAACTTACAACCGCTTTGGGGGTTTAGGCACATTTAGTTACGGTGTACTCGATACACACTTTAGCGAGCGAAACCGTACATTAAGACTAGGCACCTTGCTCGACGACTTAAACGCAAACAAAGCTCAGCCGACATTCGGTTTTGGTGTAGACGAAACCACAGCCTTAGTGGTGATTAAATCTGAAGCTGGTAATTTAATGACTGTAATTGGCAAAAATGGTGTAGTGATGGTTAAATCAACAGGGCAAGCTCAGGCTAAAACTAAAACCTATAGTTACTCTTATTGGCCTGTGGGCAGTGTGATTGATATTAAAAATAACGATTTTACCTTAAGTCAGCGCAGTATTAGCCAAGCATTGCCAGCAATTAAAATACCGCCTTTACCAGTTCAGCGTTTTGGCAGCATTTTGACGCAGGCCAAATTACGCTCTTTAACGCAAGCCATGTGCCTTAGCCAAGAACAAACGGCTGTTGGCCAGCAAGATGAGTTTATTATTAGTTTATCTGCCACGCCTGAGTCTGGATATCACCGTATTAGTGCTGCGCAGTATGGCTGTGCGGTGAGTAATTTAGAAATTGCAGTGAGTACCTTTTAATTTAATGCCACGCAAGCTAATTTAATTAAACACGCTGCTTAGTTGATTTTAACTTTAGCGGCCATACTATAATTACAAGCGTGTTTATTAAATCACAACAAAAGGAAGGTTCATGAGTAAAGTAGCGGTTATTTATTTTTCGGGATATGGCCATACCAAAAAAGTGGCTGAATTTGTAGCTGATGGAGCAAACGCTCAGCTTATTGCAATCGATGAGAATGGCGACATAAAAGACACCGATTGGGATGCATTAAACAATGCAGACGCCATTATATTTGGCGCACCTACTTATATGGGCTCATATCCTTGGCAGTTTAAAAAGTTTGTTGATGCTACCTCTAAAGTTTGGTTTACCATGGGGTGGAAAGACAAAGTATTTGGCGGGTTTACCAATAGCGGCAGCCTAAATGGCGACAAACAAGTCACCCTAATTAGTATGCAAACGTTGGCTTCGCAACATGGTGGAATTTGGGTAAGTCTGGGGTTACCACCAGCTAATAAATTGGAATCAACTCGTCAAGATATCAATAACTTAGGAGGTTCAGTTGGTGTATTAGTGCAATCACCTACTGATGCAGATGAATCTGCTATTCCATCAGGCGATTTAGAAACGGCTCGTTTATACGGCGAACGTGTAGCTGATATAGCCAAACGCTTAAAGTAAAAGTCACTCGATAAAATAAGTTAAAAAAGCCACATTGTGTGGCTTTTTTAGTTTGATAATTCCAATTTTTGTTGTTTGTGCTCTAGCTGGTATAGGCTTGAAAATTGACGTTTATGAACTTCAAATAAATACGCTCTTAGCTGCTCTTTACCATAGTGAATGTGTTTAATTTTTGCTGCTATGCCACACTTACTCTGCCTAACCGGTTCTATATCTAATGATATCGCCGCTTCGTTGGGTAAAATAAATTGCATATTCTGCAACTCATCAAGTTCACTGTGTACTGATGTGGGTTTTAAAAATATTCCTGTGCTAGATATAGATTCAATGCAAAAACCTTGGCTTTGGATATTTAATTCGCTCAACCGCCAGCTGCGCTGAATACCTTTAGTGTCAATTACTTCGGGGGCTTCTAATACAGTACTGAAATGGCCTAATTCATCGGTTTTAAATTGAAGTGGGAACCATAGTTGGTAGTGGGCTACTTCTGCTAATAAGGTTAATTTAGCTTGACCAAGTAAATGCGCAATACCATCTGGTATTGATGCTTGTACTGTTAACTTTGTTTCATTGATTAATGCACTACTTTGACTAGGTTCAAATAAGCCAGATAAAAAGTTAATTTCTTCGTCAGACAAATCCATGTATTTTCCTTAATACCTAAATTGTGGATTCTATTCCTCACAAGGTTACTGCCCAATGAATGAACAGTTTATTATTTTGTAAGCTCCGCATAGCGCGGCTAAATTTTTATACAATTAAAAATTTCAATCTTCCTGATTGAAATTTTAAGCTATTGATTTTAATTGGTTTTGTTTATTTTTAAACTCAGTGAGTTAAATAGTTGTATGCGTTTTTTAGTATTTTAACCTTATTATCACCAATAAGTTAAGTAATAAAGTGTACAAAATTAAAACGCTTCGCGATGTTTTTATATCAACAATGCGTAAATGAGACTTAGGTCTAGCTTACGAAGCATAAGGAAATACTTAGAATAGCGCCAAATAAAAATGGGGTTTAAGGGGTTCCAAATGCAATTAGAACGAATTCGTTGTAGCGACTTACACAACAAAGTGATGTCTGCAGAGCAGGCCAGTTTATTTATTAAAGACGGCATGACCGTGGGTATGAGTGGTTTTACTCGTGCCGGTGAAGCGAAAGCTGTACCACGTGCGCTTGCAGAGCGAGTGCGTGAAAACCCAATGAAAATTAACCTAATGACGGGCGCGTCATTAGGTAATGACTTAGATAAGCTACTAACTGAATCAGGTGCGTTAGCGCGTCGTATGCCATTTCAAGTAGACAGCACATTACGTAAAGCGATTAACAACGGTGAGGTCATGTTTATTGACCAGCATTTATCTGAAACCGTTGAACAGTTACGTAATCATCAGTTAACGATGCCTGATGTAGCGGTCATTGAAGCCGTTGCTATTACCGAAGAAGGCCACATAGTACCTACAACGTCAGTGGGCAATTCAGCCAGCTTTGCTATTTTTGCCAAACAGGTAATTGTAGAAATTAATATGTTACACCAGCCAGAGCTTGAAGGGCTGCACGACATTTATATTCCATCTTATCGTCCAACACGTACGCCAGTGCCATTAGTGAAAGTAGATGACCGTATTGGTAGCACTGCTATTCCAATCGACCCGGCTAAAATTGTGGGTATTGTATTTACCAATCAAAGTGACTCATTTTCAACTGTTACCGACCCAGATGCAGACACAGCATCTATTGCACGTCACTTAGTGAACTTTTTTAAAGAAGAAGTAGCACAACAGCGTATGCCTGAAAACCTAGGCCCATTACAAGCCGGTATTGGTAACATTGCCAACGCAGTAATGATGGGTTTATTAGACTCTGATTTTAAAGACCTCACTATGTATTCAGAGGTACTACAAGATTCTACCTTTGATTTAATTGATGCGGGTAAACTTAATTTTGCATCAGGGTGTTCAATTATTTTATCAGAGCGTTGTAACTCACAAGTATTTAATAACCTTGAAAAGTATCGTGATAAGCTAGTACTTCGACCACAAGAAATGTCTAATCACCCTGAAATTGTGCGTCGTTTAGGTATTATTGCAATTAACACTGCACTTGAGTTTGATATATATGGCAACGTTAACTCAACCCATGTGTGTGGTACTAAAATGATGAACGGTATTGGTGGTTCAGGCGACTTTGCACGTAATGCGCATGTATCGGTGTTTGTAACTAAATCAATTGCCAAAGGTGGCGCTATTTCAAGTGTTGTGCCTATGGTAAGCCATGTTGATCATACCGAGCACGATGTTGATATTTTAGTAACCGAGCAAGGCCTTGCTGATTTACGCGGTTTAGCGCCACGCGAACGTGCAATTGAAGTCATTAAGCACTGTGTACATCCAGATTATCGCAACGCCATGCTTGACTACTACGAGCGTGCATGTGTTCGTGGCGGTCATACGCCTCATATTTTAGAAGAGGCATTCAGCTGGCATACCCGCCTTGAGCAACAAGGCACAATGAAGCAAAGCTAATACATAAAACCCCGCATCTGCGGGGTTTTTATTTTGTAATTAGTCTAAAATATTAGACTCAGACCAAACCCTAAGATCGTGAAGAATGCCTAGTGCAGAGCGCCCAAACTCAGTGAGCTCGTAGGTGACAGCAATAGGTCTAGTGCTGATCACCGTCCTTAAAACCATCTTATTGGCCTCTAACTCTTTTAAACGTTGATCTATCATTTTTTTGCTCGCTCCACCTAACATTCGAGTTAGATCATTAAAGCGAACAGGTTCATCTTTTAAGTGATAAATAATAGAACTTGTCCACTTCCCGCCAATTAAGCGCATTCCTTTTTCAATAGCACAAGGTTCTAAGCAGGCATTTAAAACTTTTTTTCTTCCCTTACTATCTGTTTCTATAGAGCTTTCCAAAATTTAACCTCTAAAATAGGGTGGTTACTAAAAGTATACTAATTGAATCTATTCTTCAGGTAACTATTATATACCACATTAAAGTAAAGACCAATTTTTGTACTATTTTTGGAGAGATCACATGAGCAAGGTACTCATTATAAATGCACACCAATATTATTCTTTTTCAGAGGGCAAATTAAATGCCACCCTAGTTGATGTAGCATCATCGATACTGATAGAAAAAGGCTATGAAGTTAAAACCGTAACTATGACAGATAGTATTGATGTAGAGGCACAATTAGCACTTCATCAATGGGCTGACGTTGTCTTACTGCAATCACCTATTAACTGGATGGGCGTGCCATTTTCGTTTAAAAGATATATGGACGAGGTGTATACAGCCGGTATGGGTGGCGCCATGTGTAATGGCGATGGTCGTCACCAGGACGACCCAAAAAGCGGTTATGGCACAGGTGGCACACTTAAAGATACTAAATATATGATGTCACTCACATTTAACGCACCAGAGGAGTCATTTAACAATTCAGAAGAATTTTTTAATGGTAAAAGTGTTGACGACTTAATGTTCCCAATGCATATGAACTTTAAGTTTTTTGGTATGACAGCAATGCCTACCATTGCTTGTTTTGATGTTATGAAAAACGCCGATATAGATACTGACTTAGCGCGCTTTAAAGCACATATAAGTACACACTTTTGAGAGGAAACACAATGACTAATGCATCACAGTATACAAATAAACTTCTTCCGGGGAGTCGTTTCCCAAAGATTAATTGCCCTGTACTAAATAGTAACGAAGTAGAGTTAGGGCGTGTCCAGCAAGACGCTGCTTGGCAAATGGTGGTTGTGTATCGTGGCCAGCATTGTCCTATGTGTACGCAGTATCTAAATCAGTTAGAAGAAATTAAACAGTCATTACAAGACATTGGAGTTTCTTTAATTGCTGTATCGGCCGACAGCGAAGCGCAGTTGTTAACACATAAAGAGAAGTTATCAGTGAGTTATCCCATTGCGTTTGAATTAAAGCCTGAACAAATGAATGCGTTAGGGCTGTATGTTTCTCAACCTCGCAACGCTCAAGAAACAGACCATTTATTTGCTGAGCCTGCTGTGTATGTAGTGAATGAACACGGTACAGTACAAGTTGTTGATATCTCAAATAACCCATTTGTAAGACCAGCTCTGTCTACTTTATTGCGAGGTATAACTTGGATTAAAAACCCTGATAATAATTACCCTATTCGTGGAATGCATAAAGGTTAATGTTTGATGGTTTAAGTTTGCCACTATGATCTGTAAAATAACTGCATATTATTTACAGACTCGCTATGGCGAGCAACACAGAGTAACCTTAATGGAAAACAAACTAACTGCAATCGATACACTCGCTGAACTTGAAAGTTTTTTACTGCAAGTTGAAAACGGCGGCCTAGGTTTAACCGGCGTAGCAGGCGTGGGTATGGCAACTAACAATGCTGACGGCAGCCGTTTTGTAGCCGTGTTTGATGACAAGCAACAACTTTTATTAGCACGTGAAATTACCGAAGAGATCTTCCAAAGCGGACAAGACATGGTGCGCAACGGCGTAGGGCGTAAGCACTAGTACCTTACTACTAATTTAAAAAGCGCCAAATGGCGCTTTTTTTGTGGTTTTATTTTAAACAGGTGTTAAATATAAAATAAATTTACACAAATGGCACGCTATGTAATGGTTTCACTAGTTTTATTATGTAAAAGCGAAATAGCTCAGGTGAAATCATCAATATTCAACCGTTATTAGGTGTTAGTTAGTATGGACTTTATTGCTACCGCATTTTTCTTTTTAGTTCTTCTAATCGCTTTATCTATTGTTTGGAGCACGCTAAAAACGGGAATTTCACCGATGATGAGCTCAAGCAAAGCGCGCCAAACTATGCTTGCTGCAATAAGCATGGATGAAAAAGGCGCATTAATTGATTTAGGTTCAGGTTGGGGAACGCTTGTTATACCGGTTGCCAAAAGGCATCCTAATAAACAGGTTATTGGCTATGAGTTATCGTGGTTTCCTTGGATGGTATAGTTTGGGTTTAGGTAATCTTACCCTCTATCGTAAAGACTTCAAAAATGCCGATCTTAGTTCTGCGTCTACTTTGGTATGTTACCTGTTTCCTGGTGGTATGGTAGCGCTTGAAGATAAGTTAAAGCATGAAAAAGTTAATAATAGAATCACTATTGTGAGTAATACCTTCGCTTTACCATCATATAAACCAACTAACGTTATCAAGCTTAAAGATTTTTACCAAACGCCTATTTATGTGTATCACTGGTAACCGCAAATAGCTTTTTTATAGCTGTATTTAATCACAACCAGCAATTTTTATAGCTAAATTAGCAAAGAGTTTCTTAAAACGACAAAAACAGAAGTGTAATAATAAGCGCAGGCTGTAGTGAATTACTATTTTACTGGAGCAATAAATACGTAAGTACAAGAGGAGTGTCTTGGGTCAGTGTTTAGTTGATGTCATATTTTTTATCCATAAGTTCATATTATCTGCAGACATTGGTTTGGCAATATAATAGCCTTGACCATGATAGCAACCCATGCCTATAAGTACTTTTTCGAGCTCTTGTGACTCTATCCCCTCTGCAACTAGGTTATACCCAAATGCTTTACTTAGTGCCACGATACAGGTAACGATGGACTTGTCTTCATGGTCTGATAGGAGCTTTTTAACAAAGCTTTGATCTATTTTTAATGTATCTAAAGGTAATTTTTTTAAGTAACTCAAAGAGGCGTAACCTGTACCAAAGTCGTCTAACGCAATACTTACACCTAAATTTCTACAGCCATTGAGAACGTCGACTGCTTGGTCAACGTTTCCAATTGTAGTGCTCTCTAAAATTTCCAATTCGAGGGTTTTTGGTTTTATATTATTAGTGCTGATGAGTAACTCTCTGAGGTTTTCAACAAAGCCCTCACTAAGTAAATGAGCTGGAGAGATGTTTACACTCATAGAAAGATGATTTCTTGTCCAAATTTTATGTTGTTTTAAGGCCTCAGCAAGTACCCATTCACCAATTAATATACCAATGTGTGGGTGCTCTAATGCCTCTGAAAAGTGACCAGGGTAAAGTAAACCCAAAGTAGGGTGATTCCAGCGTATTAAGGCTTCAACGCCAATCAACTGGTGATCCATTAAATTTACCTTTGGTTGATAATGTAGAATAAACTCTTTACGAGCAATGCCTTTTTCAGCAGCCAATAACAAATCATGTCTTGCATGCCTTAGGCTTTCTTCCTCTGGATCAAAAAACAGAATCCGGTTTGTTCCTGATCTTTTTGCTTGGTACATAGTTTGATCGGCTCTTCGTAAAATGTCATCACAAGTTAAGCCATCATCACTGGGAAGTGCAACGCCGATGCTGACTGAAATTTGAACGGAGCACGAAAACTCTGCTAATTTTATCGGATCATTTACCTCAATCAGCACGTCTTGTAACAGAATCTCATATTCTTGTATTGTGTGCGCAGCCCCTCTTAATAAAAGGATAAACTCATCTCCACCAATACGCGCTAGTGTATCTTCCTTGCGTAATGTGTTTTGTAGCCTTTGGGCAATGGTTTTCAACACGAAATCTCCGATTTCGTGACCGTATTTGTCATTAATAGGTTTAAAGTTATCTAAATCTAAATAGGCAACGGCGAGCTTTTGGTGAGATGTAATAGCTTGTTGAAGTTGATCGATTAAAATAGGGCGGCTTGCTAGGCCTGTTAGGCTATCGTAATGTGCCATGTCATGAAGTTTTTTCTCTGAGCTTGCGCGTTGAATAGAGCTAGATATAGAGTGTATCAACTGAGCGCTTTTTAATTGGTTTTTAAGTAAATAATCGCTTGCTCCTAGCCGCATAGCTTCTGCTGCTATTTGTTCATCTCCCAATCCCGTGATCATAATCACAGCGCAATGATTATTTACAGACTTTCTAATATTATCTAGCAGGGTAAGCCCGGAGCCGATACCTAATCGATAATCAACTATGACGCAATCAAACTCCCCATGTTCAAGATAAGACATCGAGCTTTCAATAGAGGATGCTTCTGAAATTTTCGCCTGTATGTTAGAGCGAGATATCATACGACGTATATGTTCTCTATCAACCGCATCGTCATCAACAATGAGTAGGTTAATAGTGTCGCAGCTTTCAAAATCATCTATTGAAGTTCTCATATCCATATCTCTTGCAAAATAGCTTATTCAAGCTCAATGGCATGTATATAAGCATCCATAAGTATCGCTAATTTGGCAAACTGCGGGCCAATTGCATGTTTAACCATATAACCTGCTACGTTGTTATGATACGCGCGAGTACGATCGTTATCCTCATTGGAGGTCGTTAGTATAAATACAACGGTATTGTTTAAGTTTTTATCTTTACGAATATGGTCTAAAAATTCAAACCCATTCATCACTGGCATATTTAAATCAAGTAATACCAAGTAAGGCTCCGATATTTCTTTTTGTTGCGCTTTTTCTCGTAACGCATCTAGCGCAAGTTTTCCGTTTTGTTTCCAAATTATTTTAATTTTAGGATCAACTTTTTTTAAGCTTCTTGTAACGGCTTCCGCGGCAACATCGTCGTCCTCAACAAGTAGTATGGATAGATTTTTGATCATAAATTCTCTTTCCTAGCAAAGCGTGGCCACCAAACATGAAATGTTGACCCTTTGTGCGGTTCATTTGAACTAACTGAAATGCGCCCACCATGGGCTTGTGCAAGGCGCCGACTAATAGACAGCCCTATACCTGAAACCGACTTATCATCGGAAGTTGTTTGAAACAAACTAAAAATACGCTCGTAAGCCTCTGGTGGTATACCGGGTCCATCATCAGTCACAGTGATATGGCAAAGCGTATTTTCTGCTACACAACTAATCTCTATAGTTCCTTCTTTACTGTCATGGTGTTTAATAGCGTTACTTAATAAATTACGGACCACGGTTTCAAGTGGCGTCCATGCAGTCACGATGGTATTTAATTGAATGTCTTTATGAATCTTCATTCCAACTGGTAAATCTAACAGTTCGGTAACGTTATAAATTAATTTATGCATATCGATTACTTGAGTATCTAGGCTGGCTTTACCAGCTCTTGCATAGGCCAATAAATTATCTATTAACGTCTCCATTTTGTGAATACGATCATCAATACGCGTTAAGTTATATTCGACTTCAGGCGTGGTAGTGCCCAAATCTTCTTTTACCCATTCAATTAAGTTTGAAATGCCTCGCAATGGAGAGCGTAAATCATGAGAGGCCACATAGGTAAATTCTTTCAGGCTAGTGTTATTTTCTTTTAGCTCGGTTTCCATTCGTTTTCGTTCTGTTATATCTAACAAGGACACAAATACCATGTCTTCGTCATTGGTGTTTATAAAAGGACTCAGGCCCACTTCAACTGGGAATTCTTTTCCATCTTTGTGTAAGGCGGTTAAATCTCTGCCTACTCCCATACTTCTGACACTGGGTTCACGATGAAATGAATGGCGAAGTGCTGAATGGTGCCCTTGATAGCGCTGCGGTAATAGCATTTCCATTTTTTTATCGAGTAATTCTATTTCACTGTAGCCAAAAGATTTACATAACGATTGATTAACCGCTTGAATAATGCCCGCTTGGTCTACTATTAACACACCATGTGGTGCAGCCTGAATAGAGCGTTGAAACATATTGTTAGCGCGCAGCCTTTGCGATATATCAACCAGTGTGGCTAAAACTAACTCTTGTTGTCCGTGTATTGGGTTTAAGCCTATTTCGATTGGTATTTGCTTACCATTTTTTTGACTCGCAAATAACTCACGACCTTCACCCATTAAGCGTTTTCGAGGGTTAACAAAAAACTGACTCATCAAATGGGTATGGTTCGCTTTAAATTGCGCTGGAAGTAAACTATCTATATTCATCCCTATTAGTTCTGAGTCCTCATAGCCCAGTATTTCAGATAGTTGACTATTGGCAAAAAGGATCTGAGCATCGGTATTGACTACCATTGCCCCCATGGGTAAACAACTAACTAGTTGAGTTAAAAAGGCTTCGTCCATATTTACATTTGAACTAGGTGAATTAGATTTTTTATTTACTTTTTTAAGGTCCATCAAGCATCCCGCAAGTAAATGTAGTTCCTATTATATAGTAATAGTCGAACAAGTAATGAACAGCAAATTTAGAGGAAGATCATGTTATTTAGATGCTCATTTTAATAGTTTCTTCTTATATTTTATCGAGTCATTATGAACGTACTGTTCAGAGTGAGGTGTATAAAAGACGTGTTTCTTTCAGCTTTTAATAAAAATCATTTCACACCAACACAAAGAGTTTAGGTTGACACTTGACCTGTCTATTACTCTATAGTTTACATTTAACATCGCATTTAAAAATGTATGGAGTCATATGTGTATCGTATTTCTGAGCTAGGTGCATTAGTTGGTTTATCGAGGACCACTTTACTTTATTACGAAAAGCTTAAGCTAATTTCTAGTAAGAGGTTAGAAAGTGGCTACCGAGTATATAGCGAAAGAGTTTTACAGCAGGTGCGTTTAGTTCAACACCTAAAAAGTGGTGGACTGAGCTTGGCTGAATGTAAGTCTTGCCTCGATAGTAAGTTAGATAAGTCTGTTATTAAGTTTCGTTATAACGAATTAGAAGAAGACATTAAACGAAAACAAAAGTCATTGGCTTTGCTGTCGTCTCTGTTAGGAGAAAACAGTAGCAAGTCATGGCATGAAATGCTTAGCGAAGTGGCTCCAGATGCGCATATTGACTGGTTAAAAACTCAAGGGTTTAACGAAAAGCAAGCTCTAAGAATTAGGTGGTTATCAAAAGATATGAACGAACATGACAAATATATGCAAGATTTTATGAGCGTATTTGCAGCACTAGAATCTTGGGGGCCTAATAGTGAAGAGGACACGAAAAAAGCGTTTCATTTACTTAGTACCAATCCTAAACGAATTTTAGAGATTGGCTGTGGCAAGGGTAACTCAACAATATTACTCGAAAGGTTATCGAACGCAGAAATAATAGCGACTGACAATGAGCAAAGTGCGCTTGATAAAGTAGAAGATAAAATAAAGCAGCATAACTTGAGTGAGCGGGTATCAACTAAATGCACCAGCATGACAGAATTAAACTTTGGCACTAAAAAGTTTGACGTTATTTGGGCTGAAGCCTCGGCTTATATAATGGGTATAGAAAACGCCCTAAAAAAATGGAAATCGTTACTTACCGACGATGGTACTTTGGTTTTTAGCGATTTAGTTTGGTTAACTGACAGCCCAAGTCAAGATGCTATTGATTATTGGAAGAGCGAATATCCAGATATACAAACAGTTAATACACGTAAATCACAAATAGAAAAAGCTGGCTACCAGCTTCAGCATACATTTACGGTATCAGTGCAAGCTTGGAAGAATTATTACGAGCCACTCGAACTGCGCTTACAAGATGTTGCATCAAAAATGACTGGGTCACAAGCTGTGGTTGATATTCAAAATGAAATAGATTTATATAAATCTCATTTAGGCGAATTTGGTTATCAGTTTTTTATTGCTAAAAGGCTTTAAGAAATCAATAACCATGGGCTAACCCATAGAATAAATAACTTTAGCTTAAACACTATTCATATTAACCGGTTGAATGGTGTTTTTAATTATTATTTTAAAAGTATTTAACTGTGGCGTCACATAATCTCAATACCATGGAAATCAAAAAGCAGAAAAACAGTCAATAAATTAGTCGGTGCGATAAATGTGCGATATTTTTTATTATTAAATTAGGTATTACGAAAGGAAAGCAGTTTTTATTGAATAATATAGAATTATGAAAGGATTTAAATGGTCGGTATGGAGAGATTCGAACTCTCGACCCCTGCCACCCCATAAAAATTACCTGTGTTCTTTAGTGTACAAATGTGGCTTAACGTGTCCTATCGTGAAGTATTCAAAGTTATTGTAACTCGTTGCTATTGAAAGGATTGTGCTTTTAAATTATACCTAGTGAATGAACGTGAAGTTTAGTGAGCTAAAATCTGCTCGTGCGATAAATGTGCGACAAAAATTTTGGATTAACTCTAGGTGTGCGAAAAATGGCGTCAATTAAAGTAAAATTAACTGAATCTATACTCAAAAATATTCCCTTGGAAATTACCAAAATTAATGACACTGAGATCTCCGGTTTTTATCTCAATGTTGGAAGACCAAATAAGGAGGGTAAACGCTCACAAGTATATTATCTGTATTACCGCCTTGGAGGACGAGGTTCGAGAGAAAGGAGGCTAGCCTTAGGCAGCTCATCGGTAATAACAGTGAGTGAAGCTAGGCAGCTTGCTAAACAATATATTGGTGATGTATCGCGTGGCATTGATGTTTTTTTACAAAATAAGAAAGCAACGCTTATTGAAAAGCAAGAAAGCGCCTCACCGACAATTGCTGTGCTTGCGAATGAGTTTATTGAAAGAGATATTAAAGCTAACCGTAAAGATGTAGACCCTGTTATTAGAATGTTTGATAAAGACATTCTGCCCTTTATTGGTAATTACAAACTTAAAGAAATAACTCGTCGTGAAATTTTCGAAAAGGTGCTTGATCCAATAACAGATAGAGGTGCAAAAACGCAGGCTAATAAAACGTTATCCATTCTAAAGCAAATGTTTAACTTTGGTGTTGAGCGAGATTTAATACAAGGTAATCCCATCAGCACAGTGAAAAAGAAAAGCGTGGGTGGTCTAGAAAAGTCGCGAACCAGAGCGCTTGAGTTTGAAGAGGTTATTCAAGTATTTGAGCGTCTACCTAAGCTAGGTATAAGCCAACAAGTAATATACGCATTGAAATGCATAACGTTAACAGGTTGTCGACCAGTAGAAGTTACAGGTGCTCAGTGGCCAGAGTTCGATTTTGAAAAAATGATATGGACAATTCCAGCCGAGCGTGTGAAGCAAAATAAAAATGGCGAGAGAACCCATAAAGTACCGATTACTCAAAATATGGTTATTTTGCTTGATGAGTTGCGTGCAGCATTTGGCTACCTTAATTCTAAATATGTATTCCCGAGTACAGCAACCAATAAATTAGGCTCAGGTGAGCAGCCTATAGATAGACATTCATTATCGCGCTCTATCAGCCGTAAATTAGAACAATTGGGAGTGCCTAAGTTTGTGCCTCATGATTTACGGAGAACTGTGTCGACAAGATTGGGTGATGATGATATTGGTACAGACCCTATAGTAATTGAAAAAATACTCAACCATCAATTACAAGGGGTGCAGGGCGTTTATAATATGCAGGAATATATGGAAAAGCGTCGCAAAGCGTTAGATAAATGGGGAACATTAATAGGTTGAACTGGTCTGACCTCTTATTGTTTTTAACTTGTTATACTAGGTTTATAATTAATATTACTATCAATCATATCCTGGAGGAAAAATGCAAAGATCATCAATACGTTTACTTAATGCTAAACGCGCTTTTACCTTCTATTCTAATACGTTACAGCAAAACATGGATGTGAGAGTTATTAATGAGACTCTAATGACAAAGCGCTATGTGTTATTTAACTTAACACATAACAATGCTCGTCAGATGCCAATTATAGCTGAGGCTGAGTACAAAAATAATAAATTAGTACTCTCTTTGGTTGGCAATGTTGAAAAGAATAGTCGAAAGCTATTTAGAACTGAAGCTAAAACAGCATTTAATAATTTTATTTCTGTAGATTCAATTGATACAGATAATTATTATTTCGCTTAAACTTTGACCATTTAGGTATTAATGCCTCAACTAATTACACAGTTTACTTATAATCTAGAGGATTTATCTATAGTAGATATAAATGAATCCTCCGTACAACTATATCTCTCTCCAGTAAATTCTTTATATCAAATTGCTTTAAGTAGATCCCCAACTGGTGAGCTTGATTACCAACTTTTGATCTGCAATTTACTTTTTGATAAAGAGGATTGGGTCATGGAAGCGCTAGAAGACTTTAAGGATGAATGCGTTGATGAGCCAAATACTAATAAATTAATTAAATACCTTTGTGATCTGATAGGTATGAAAGTTAGTGAATTTGAAAAAGAAATCATCGGTACAGTTGGCGTCACTTCTTACAATGATGGCTATTTAAGCGGTGTGCAAATTCGTTCTACCTACATCCAAGAAGATCATAGAGGCAATAAGTTATCAGAGAAAGCTTATTCCTATTTAGCGAGTAGATTTGAGTTAGTGTTATCGGATATTAGACAAACAGCGAATGCAGCTACACTTTGGCAAAATGCTTTATCTCGCACAGCTATAGTTTCTGCATATGATACTGCTGAGAAAAAAGTTCTAGAGATAGTTAGCCCAGATAAAAATTTAAATGGGCGATATTGGAGCATCACTCCCATGGATAAAAGTAAAAAGGATGCATATATTAATGCGAAAGAAAAATACGAACTTGGTACTTCAATAGATACAGTTGACTGTAAAATCCATATAATATTGACGATGGAAAATTCAAAGCTGAATTAATAGTTAGAAGCCTCTAAAAGATATAAGTACCTACCTTCACTTACTAACTTATAATTACTAAACTGTTTACTGCGAGGCTAATAAATAAAAATATTCTTCTATATAAAGAAATATATCACTCACCTCAAATAAACTTCAGTTATTTCAGGTCTAAAATGCCCCATCTCCTGTGAAACGGTCTCTAAGGCCGTTTTATATTTAAAACCTAGTGCATGAAGCTCAACCATTCTTTCTTGAGCATAGCTGTGCCTCAGGCCGTGTGCGCCAGTTGAAAAGAGTAGGGTGCGGTTAGAGGCCTTAGAAAAAGAATCAGACCATTTTTTGCCACCACCAATATCATAATGCTGCAAATAATTAATTTCTCTATCGGTGACTGTGATAGGTTGCTTGAGCTTTTTAGCTTCTAATTGCTCAACAAGGTAGTTTGGTATTAACACATGTCGTATCAAGCCGCCTTTACCTGCTACAGTGTATAGCTCACCACATCGGCCCTGCCATTTCGAATCTAGGGCTGGGCGGTTATTTGGCGGTCTTTCACTTGCTTTAGAGAGTGTTAATAGTTCATGGGCTCTCAGGCCTACGGCGTAAGCAAGTTGTGTTGCTAGTTCGTGTTTAACAGTTTGTCGTTGAGAGATGGCGTGAGCTTGTTCAGGTGTGTATGCACGCGAGCGTTTTATTTCTTCTAATAACGAATTTACTCTGTAAAGAGTCTGTTTTGGTTGTAATTTGCCATTGAAGTGCATCATAGCTTGTATTGCTTGGCGTTCCATATCCAAGGCTTTTTGGCCGACGATCTCGGATCTATAATCGAGATACATGCGTGCTTGCTCTATACTCATAGCCTGAATGCCATTAATGCCGATGTCTTTGGACCAGCTGGCAACCGTCTTAAGTGACTGCATATAGTTTCTGGCAGTACCTAAAGACTTTATACGTTTTGTTTTAGTTAGTCCTTTGATAACGTTTTTAGCTTGCGTTTCAGCTTTGGCAAATTTAGGCATTCTTATCAATCCACCGTTTTACAGTTGACCAATGCACTTTCACACCTCGTTTAGCTAGCCAAATTTGAAGGTCAGATTTGGTATTACCATTTTCATAGAGTTTCCTGAGCTGGTACTGGTATTTGTCGAGCTTTGAAGGTTTATGTCGTTTTTTAGTACGAAGCTTCTTTAGCTCATTTAATTGTTCGATTTCTTTATCCAGATCAAAAGTCATGCCTATCTCCAAGGTTGTAAGATTAACTGGCAACTTAGTTACTCAGCGACACTGAAGCCTATTCGCCCCTGTTTTTCGCATATGCGAAAGGCTCGGACCGATCTCGCCTTAATGTATTTCCTCTTTACGTGAAAAACGGCAGCAGAAAGCGCCGATATAACGCCTTAAATGTGGCGTGAGACATGACTATTAAATTGAAATGAGTGAGGGTTCTCACTACGTGTTGTCGGCAGCTGAACAGCGCCGTTTTTGGTAAATGCCTAATAGGCTATTTCAGTATTAGGTTAGCGTTAAAATTGATTCTGTGCAATCTGCAAATAAAAACCTGCGCATAAGACATGCAAAACCAAGCCCCCCGCTATGAAGCGAGCGATTTATCGCTTCGACATAGCGGGGGGCGTAGCCCCTTTTAAAAGAGGAGGCATTTGCTCATGATGCCTCAGTTAAAAAGGGGCTTGGTTTTAGGTTGTTTGCAGGGAAAGGGTTAAAATATGCTGATAAATTATAGGTTAAGAGTTATATGTTACCGGTATTTTTACAATCAATTTGGTTGTGTGGGTTTAGTTTTATCTTCTGCTTTATCTTCCTTCATTAGCTCTGAGACGTTGAGGCCTTGATTTACCCTAATCTCTTGTTCTTTTAGTATTTTTTGCGATCCTTCGCTGAGTTTAGAGGCTAACTTATTAAAGCCAGGTATCTTTGCTAAACGCTCAATTGAATCAGTTAACTGTGAGCTTCTATCTAAGGCCTCCATGAGAGGATGATCACTCTTATCGTAGTTGGAAATTAATTTTCCTGGGTTTTCAGCATTGATCTCCAAAATGTTAAATAGGAGTTTTGTTTTTAACTCAGAAGACGCTTCTTGATCTTTGACGCCTTGAATTTGTGTTGAAAGACCTTCATATGTTTTGCTTAGAACCTCTTTATGAGTGTATTCTTCAATTAAACGCTTAGATAAATTAACTTTTTTATTATTTGAAAATGCTAGCCAAAGGAAGGGCAAATAGATAGGTAGAACACTTATAAATATTTTTGGGGCGTCTAAAATTACTTCAGTTAGTTCCTTTCCTTGCGACAATAATATTCCGGAGAGTATAACTGGTACCAAAGAGACAACGACCATAGCTATTATGCTGTAGTAAAAATACTTATTAAGCTGTTTATGATTTTCAACTTCATCAAGTTTTTTTGCTTCATATGCATGACTTAAACCTGCTGTAAGTGCATTCGGAAGTAAAGATTTAATTTTTTCTTCAATATTTTTTATAGATTCCTCTTTTTCAGAGATAAAAGTGTCAAAATCAGATTTATTATTATCGATTTGTTGATCTAGCCGCTGATTGGCAGATTTAGAAAGCTCAATTAAATCTTCTTTAGTTGTTTCTAATTCGGATTTTATTTGTGAATGCTCAGAGTCAAGCTTGTCTAATCTACCAACTTCTTTATGAATATTTCCTTCTTCGTCTTCTTGTTCATAGCCATAAAAGTCTTCATAAATTTCGGTTAATTTGTTTCTATGAGTGATCGACTGAGTTAGTAAACTTTTTATTTTTTGGGTATTCGATTCTGCTGTACCTATATTTTCCTCTAGTTCATTTAGATCTTCTTCAAGCGAAGAAAACTTTTCAGGTATTACAGATAAAGTATCATATTGATCAGTTATTTGATTATGAATGCTTGTGGTCTTTTGCTTTAAGTCATCTAAATAATCAACAGCCTCACGAGCACCTTCAAGAAGGGCTTGTGTTTTTTTATTATTTGATTCAAATTCGGAGTGAAATTTCTTTATTTTATCAAGTAAATTAATACTTTCTTCAGCAGACTCTTCAGCAAGTTGCTTTGCTTTATATGATTTATTTTTATATTCGGTCACTTTTCGGGAAGAATAGTTAGCATCCTTTTGGAGCTCTGTACCAGATTTTATAAAATCATCGCGCAGATTTGATTCTAATTTTCTTAAATCTTCTTCAATTTCAGCTGTCTTTGCCCATAAATAAGATTTTTCTTTATTCAATAAGTCTTCGAATTTACTAGTGAACATATCTATAGCTTTTTTATTTTTAATGGCTCATACATTATTGTAAGCAAGTATTAACAGCAAGATAAATGTCTATTGCTCATTAATTTAATGTTCTTTTCATTTATAATTTAATATAGCATTTGCTATATCTTCTTCCTCACAAAATAAAAAGGCGGTAGGTACTTCGAGTACTTTAGCTAATGCTCTTACCATCTGAAAGTCAGGTGTATGCACACCTTTTTCATATTGATTCATTCTCGGTGAAGCCGAGGAGGGGTCAACACCTGCAAGTATACCAAGCTGTTTTTGAGAAAGGCCTTTTCGCAATCTGGCTTCCTTTAGCCTCTTTGGAAAAGGCGAACCATCATTTGTTTTCATTATTTTTATAATCTTCACTTGAAAACTAAGAGTTTCTTAGCTTTAATTGATTGTGGATACTAAGGATTTCTTAGTTTTAAGTTTGGAGATAAGCTAATGCTACTTAAAGCACTTAAAGTAACCGCGCTTGTTGCGCTTGATGTGTTATTCGAGGACACAGAAAACAAAAAGACTGAACAAGATGAGTTCATTGATGAACATAATGACGGTACAGGTAACGTTAACTTTTTTGGTGATGAGTACACCGAGCAAGAAGCCAAGGATGCGTATGATCGTGGTGAGTTCTATTATTGAGCTTTGACATCTTACTTAATTAATAGCAATCTGGAGTTGGGTTTTTACATTTAGTATTGGGATGCGCAGCTATATGCTGCGTAGCATTTTATGAATTCTGAAATACAACCATTTTTGCCAGCCCTTTCTATTTTAGAGAATAGATTGGAAGGTGAGCATAAAAGCCATGAACAGCTTTTAAGTTTATTGGGTGAGTTATCAATATTAAATGAAGCACAAATTATTAGTGAGCTTCTATCTTTAGACTACGTTTATCATAAATACAATAATGATCAGAGTGAGACTTGGGATATAACCTTAGAAAGTTTTACAGCATTTAAAAACCGCTCAGTATCTATATCACGCAGTCAAGTAGGGGTTAATTCGGTAAAAATTTGCTCTATTTTTGAGTGGATTATGTTGCTGTGTAATTGGGAAACCAACGTGGTTCATCAAACGACTGCAATTAACTGAAGGGATTATAAACTTTTTGAATTTAAAGTATTTACTTGTATCTTTTCTTAAAATAATACCTACTAAAAACGGCTTTATTAAGCCTAAACATTAAGAACTATTTCCACACCTCCCCATATTATTTTGAATAAGATGGCTAATTACTTTTAAATTATATAAATAATAATTACACTGGCTGAATTAATAAGGAAATAAAATTAGTCTATGGAAAATAAAAAGTTAGCCGTGTTAATTGATTCAGATAATACACAACACTCAAAGTTACATTTAATCATCGAGGAGCTTTCAGGCTTTGGACAAATTGTTGTAAAGCGAGCTTATGGTGATTTTTCTAGTGAACATCTTAAGAATTGGAAAGCGCCTCTTAATGAAATGGCTATTCAGCCAAGGCAACAGTTTGCTTATACAACAGGTAAAAATTCGACTGATTCAACAATGATTATCGATGCAATGGATTTATTATACGCAGGCCGATTCGATGCTTTTGCATTAGTGTCAAGTGATAGTGACTTTACGAGTTTAGCAACACGCCTTAGAGAGTCAGAAATACAAGTTATAGGTGTGGGTAAAACAACGACACCAGTATCCTTTAAAAATGCTTGTGACGACTTTATAGCAATTGAAAATTTAGAGCCATCAAATGAAGATGATGAACAAACTCTAACTTTTTCACAGGAACTTGAACGTGAACTATGGCGTTTAATGCATCAAGCGTGGCAAAACTATCGAGATGATTCTGGTTGGGCTAAGTTAGGTGAAATAGGAAAATATCTAAAGCGAATTAAGTCTGACTTTGATACTCGTAACTATGGCTTGAAAAAACTTTCTGACTTCTTTGAAGTTCATTCCAGTCGGTACGAAACAAGAACGACTAAAAATAGTGGTTTAGAAGTACGTCTTATTACTAAATCAAGTGCTGCAAAGAAGTGAGTAAATTGATAAAAATTTTAAAGGACTAATGATGTCAGAAAGCAAAGATACGAAAGAGATTACTTTATTTCCTACAATTACTTCATTTTTAAAGCCTACTACTGATTATTTAGCTGAAGAACTAAAAGAAGCAGTTAAAGCTAAGGTTGAGAGCAAAAAAAGGCAAAAAGAAGATGATAACTTATTAAGGCATATTAACTCTGTAAACGAGAAAATTAACTCATCAGGCAATGAGCAAATTTCTTATGAACAACTAGGTTTATTTTCAGATTGGGCTGATAGTGTTTCTAAAGTCGATCCGGATAATAAAGAGCTAAGTCAGTTATGGCAAAATTTATTAGTTAACGCTTCAACTGATAATTCATCTGAAATATTAATATCTAAAATAAAGTCTATGTCCCCAGGACAGGCAAAAGCTTTGATAGCTTTTGCTGATAGTTCAATAAAAACTTTAACTGAAGAAGAGCGCTATCATTTAAAAGCTCTGGAGAATAATGAATTAATTCAGCCTAATAATAGCTTTTTATCGCTTGTTAAATTTGCTCTAGGTGGATGTATGTTACTTGTTATTTACCTTATGTTGAAGCTAGTTATTTTAGAAGAATACATAGGTTCTGTAATTACAATGAAGCAAGCTGATTATATGAGAATTGTAATTTCTTTGTTACCTATAGGGTTCGTCTTTGGGATATTTATCTTATCTATAAAATCACTACAAAAAAGTGGTAAGTGGGCAAAGAAAATAAAAAAATTGACGTGGATAGGAAAAAAATTAGCAGTATTGAGTAGAGTTAATTAATAATGGATAAAGAAAATTTGCCATCAGAAGAGTTCAGAACACCAGAAAACATTTTACAGCCAGATGTACGTACAGAAATGATGGGCGTTCGATCTATAGAACAGTTCTATGAAAATATTAAAAGCTATCGGTTAGGCCAACATGTTGATAAAAAAATAAGAGTTCAATTTGATACAATAAAAAATTTGTACCTTCATGCGTATTTCGTATATAGATTCTTTCCAATAGTTAGTCATCAACTCTATGTCACTTTAGAACATGCACTGAGAGAGTGTATCGGTGAAAAAAAACTTGATGATTTCCGTAAATCGAAGAACAAGCAGCTGCCAAAAAAAGGACCTAAATTCTCAAGAGGATTAAAGCTCTGTATGACTTATATTGTTGAAAATGAGCTAATTAAAAATGAGGACTTCAGTGCATGGCAGCGTGGTAAAAAGCAACGAGCAGAAGAGGTTTATAGCAGAAAAATTTCTGAAGTTATAGATTCAAAAAATCTAGATTCTTATGAATGGAACGAGGATGAAATTGATTATGAAAATGTTGTATATGAATATGATTACCTTGAAGTAGTACTGGAGTCTACTGCTGGAATCAGAAACTCTTTAGCTCATGGCTCACCGATGTTATCACCAACACCAATAATTGAATTTGACATAACATCTACAATTATAAATAAAGTTTACGAAAGGTTTAAGGGTTAAAATTTATGAACACTAGGTAGCCATAGCATATATTGCCCTAGGAATAGGTTTCTTTTAGCAAATAAAAATAAACTTTAAAATTTAGGTTTTAGTTATTAATCAAGTTAATTGATAAGAACATCCGTAGAATCATTAAAACGCTCTCAAACTATTGACGAATTCACTCTGAATCATCTATATTCACGTAAACACATTTGAAAATGTGTTACCTGCGAAGGGAGTCACTTAGGTGACATTAAAAACAGGCGCCTTCAGGCTGCCTTCAATACGTAACGAAGAAACTTATGAAACCACTTTAATGTGGTGATGTCTTGCGCATCCATAACGCCCTTCGCTTTCATTTACGTATTGGAGAGCGAACATGCCATCATCAGAAATCTTATCAATTAAAGAGCTATCAGAGCTTTTACACCTATCTACAGGCACAATTAATAATCGTCTTAGCGCCCAGCGTAAGGCTATTGAGTCTGGAAAAGATGCCAACCTTTATCAAGTACAGCGTTTAGCACCACCTTCAATTAAATTGGGACGAGTTCGCCTATTTAAGCGCGAAACAGTTGAGCAATGGCTTGCTCGATTTGAAGGAGTGAAGATGTAATAAAGGCGAAAGGGGCAGCTTGACCGGCCACACCCCAACCGCACTTTGCATCTTCAAATTATATGCTTGCCTTAATAGAAAGGCCACCTTTGTTGTGGCCAGAGTACGCTATTGTCGAACCTGTTCATTATTACAAGTTGATTGAGTTAGCTAAACCTACTTATGTTAGAGGTCTTTTAAGCCCTAACCATGTGTCAAATCACGAGATACACTTGCTCGGTCATACTAAATCTAAATATAAAACCACAATCAAAGAGTTTAAAAGTAACACTTATGCCTATGTAGATGCATTGGGTGTAAAACGTGAAGCAGTAAATAATTATCATACTCCAAACGAGTTTTTTAGTTGGCCCAGAACACGAAATTTATCACTTTTAAGAGCCAATTGGCTTGAGATAGATGTGGTAGAGAAAATAGAAAAATTTAATATCCGAGCTAGGGTTAGAAATCTAGAAAAAAAAGTAGTTAAAGATATTTTTAAACAGTTAAAGGCTAACAGCTTCCCGCCCCCAACGGGATTTGTGTGTTCTGGCTCAGGTGGAGTTCACTTTTATTGGATATACGAACCTGTTGAGGCTAAGCCGTTTAAGGTTGAGCTTTGGCGAATGATAGCCCAAAAACTAAAAGAAAACCTTAAATCAAACAATGCTTGGTATGTGGATAAAGGTGCTACATCTAAAATTGCAGGTAATATGAGAATTCCAGGTTCAATCCACCAAAGGACAGGTCTATATGCGAGATTTTTTAATGGTGGCGTTAAATACATATTTAGCGAACTTGTTGAGAATTTTGGGCTTACTAAAGAATTAAATAGGCTGCAAAAAAGATATGTTAAAATCTCGCCTCCTATTAAACCCAGTCAGCAAATGATCTCAAGCACTATTGAAAAACCTAAGCCATATCGAAAATACGGACATAACATAAAAGAGTGGTGGTTAAAGTGTGTAAACACCATAAAATCTCACTTTAATAATTTAGGATATGTCCCTTTGGGAAAGCGAGATAAAACTGCATTTATTCTCTTTGTTGCATTCCAGCATATTGATAAAAATTCAGCTTTTGAACGTCTTTTACAGGTCAATCAGGACTTTATTAATTTACCTACTGAAGAACTAACTAGCCTTGTTCAAACAGCCAAAGTTGTTAATTATAACTATAAGAAAGAAACTCTAGCAGAGTATATTGATTCAATTTTGGGTTACGTGCCTGATTATTTAAAACCTAAAGAAATGGTAAGACTTTCAGTGGATGAGGTCAAAAGAAGGCAAAAGCAGTCAGCCAACAGTACAGCTGAAAAAAAGAGAGTGAGAACAAATGAGCTAATTTTATCGACTATATCTGAGCTGACTATACTAAACGAGGTTAAGCCAACTCAAAAGCAGGTTGCAGAAAAAACGGGGCTAGGGCTCAGCACCGTGAAGCGCTATTGGCAGTAACTATCTAAGCGGTTAATTATTGTTCGGTGTCGAAGGTTGAATAAAGCTAATAAAGTTTAGTGGAAGGTGTCATTAGGTGTCTTCCTATATATCTCCCCCCATAAATACCAATATTATGCGTAGAATACTAAAATAATAATTAGGGAAATTGGTGCGATAAATGTGCGATAAATATTTAGAAAGGCTAATTTAATAGTGCGATAAATGGGATGCTTTAATTTATAACCAACTGAAAATTAAAGGAGTTAAATGGTCGGTATGGAGAGATTCGAACTCTCGACCCCTGCCACCCCATGACAGTGCGCTACCAAGCTGCGCCACATACCGACTTCGATAGCAATAGTACGTGTATTTATAAAAAAATCAATAAGCTTTTGTTTGTTTGGATGTTTATTGCGCAAGCGCTTAGTTTTAAGGACTTGCGCAGGAGACTCTTTACGGCCCTAGTCTTTATTTAACCACTGGTTGATCGTGTTATACATTTCATCTCGTAGTATTGGTTGTGCAGTTTTGTTAGGGTGTAAGTTATCGTTTTGCATTAGCTCGTTTTTTCCTGCTACTTTAAGTATAAAAAACGGCATTAAATGCGAGTTAGTGGCTTCACTAACACTGGTAAAGCTATCGGTGAACATTTTACTGTATCGTGGGCCATAGTTAGGTGGAATATATATTTCCATAAGTGCGGTTTGTGCATCTGCAGCTTGGCTTTTTTCAATTAAAGCGGTTAAGTTAGTTTGCATTTTAGTGATTGGAAAACCGCGCAGGCCGTCATTAGCACCGAGCTCAATAAGTACGTGAGTGGGTTGATATTGCTCAAGTAGCGCGTCTAATCGGCGCAATGCACCGCCGGTGGTTTCGCCGCTAATACTGGCATTTACTAAGTTGATAGGGCGTTGCTCGGCATCGTATTTATCTTGTAACAATTGCACCCAGCCTTGTTCTTGTTTTAAGCCATAGGCTGCGCTTAAACTGTCACCAAGTATTAAAATCGTGTTGTTAGCTGCCGCGTGTAGTGGGTTAATAACTAAAAATAAAATGAATACACAACGTAGGATTGAATGAGTCATATGTCAGCGCTTTCTCAATTAAATATAATTCAAGTAAATGGTTTGTCTAAAGTGGTTTCCACCTTTGAAGGTGAGTTGTCCATCCTCAGCGACATCAGCTTTAATGTCAAGCATGGCGAGTCTGTTGCCGTAGTGGGCACGTCGGGCTCTGGTAAATCTACATTATTGAGCTTGCTAGCAGGGCTTGATACCGCCAGCAGTGGCGAGGTAATGTTAGATGGTGAGCCTTTGCACAAGTTAGATGAAGAAGCGCGTGCAGCACTGAGAGCCGCTAAAGTCGGTTTTGTATTTCAGTCTTTTATGTTGGTGCAAAGTTTAACCGCACTTGAGAATGTGATGCTGCCTGCTGAGCTTGCAGGCGAACACGACGCTAAAGAGCAGGCGCTCGCGTTACTTGAAAAAGTTGGCTTGAGCCATCGTATTGATCATTACCCGTCGCAGTTATCTGGTGGTGAGCAACAACGAGTTGCGATTGCTCGTGCATTTGTGGGTTCGCCTAAAATACTGTTTGCCGACGAGCCATCAGCTAACCTAGATAGCAAAAATGGCCATATGATTGAGTCATTATTATTTGATTTAAATAAGCAAAATGGCACAACGCTTATTTTAGTTACCCATGATGAAGCACTGGCGCAAAAGTGTGAACGTATTATTCAGATTGAAGCCGGTGAGCTGGTTCACAATTCAACTGAGGAAATGGCAAATGTGGGCTAAATTAGCACTTAAACTATTTTCTCGAGAGTTTCGCCGTGGTGAACTAACCGTGATAAGTGCTGCCATCGCTTTAGCGGTATTAACCGTGCTTACTTTATCCATGGTGACCGAGCGAATTGCACAAAGTATTGCGCAAAAAAGCAGTGCCTTTATTGCCGCTGATAGGGTATTGGCCAGCAACCATGCTATAGATACCGCTTATATTACTCAAGCTAAACAGCAAAACCTTGAAACAGCGCAAATGGTGTATTTTGACACTATGCTGTTTGCAAACGATGAAATGCAATTTAGCTCAGTAAAAGCTGCGTCAAACAGTTACCCGCTTAAAGGCCAGTTAAAGGTTAAGTCGGGCTTAAACGCCGAAACAGAAGTTGCCCCGGGTGCACCAACCCCCGGTAACGTGTGGTTAAGTGAATCGGTTTTTTATAGTTTAAATATAAACGTAGGCGACCAAGTTGAGCTAGGTGCCGCGTTATTCAATGTGGAAAAGGTGATTGTTGAAGAACCCGATGCGCCGTTTAATGTGTTCTCTAGCAGCCGCAGGGTACTTATTAATATTGACGACGTACCAAAAACTGAAGTAATACAGCCCGGTAGCCGTGTATTTTACCGCCAGTTGTATGCAGGTGATGAAAGCGACATAAATAGTTTTTACGATTGGCTAAAACCGCAACTTAAAGAAAACCAAAATTGGTATGGTGTTAAAGACCGTCAATCGCCTATTTCAAATAGCTTAAATAGAGCTGAAAGCTTTTTGTTATTAGCCGGTTTGCTAGGGATTATTTTAGCCGCGGTTGCTATTGCAGTATCGGCTAAGCGCTATTGTGAGCGTCAATACGACCCTGTCGCGATGATGAAAACCTTAGGTGGCAGCCGCGAGATGATCCGCAAAATCTACCTTATGCACTTATTATTAGTGTGTACCATGGCGGTGGTTGTTGGCCTAGCTATTGGCTATGGCTTGCAAGAGGTGGCTACCGGTTATTTAGCTAAAAGTATGGGCACCGAACTGCCCATGGCTGGTTTTAAACCTTGGCTGGTGGCGATTAGCACCGGAGTAATTTGTGCAGTTATGTTCTCTATTAAGCCACTTTTAGATTTATTTGATATTCCACCGCTTAGAGTACTTCGACGTAATTTAGGCGATCGACTAGCGGTAAGTAAAATTCATTTAGGGCTGAGCGCACTCACCGTGTTTTTATTAATGTGGTTATTTAGCAATAACATTAAAATTACGCTTATTTTGTTTGTCTCAACGCTTGCGCTTATTTTGGTGTTATTTTTAATCTCTAAGTTAATATTTGGCGGTGGCCGCAAGCTTGGCTTAAAGCCGGGTAACAGCTGGTCTTTGGCTATTGCGTCTATTCAAAAGCGCGCCAATGTTAATGCAGTGCAGTTAATTAGCTTTTCGTTAGCGATTAAATTACTGTTATTTTTAATTGTGCTTAAAAACGATATTATTTCTGATTGGCAGTCACAATTACCAAGCGATGCACCTAATGCCTTTTTAGTTAATATTACGCAAAATGAGTTGGACCCGGTAAACGAATACTTGGCGCAAAAGGGTATTCAAGTGTCGGAGTTTTACCCAACTATTCGTGGTCGCGTAAATGCCGTCAACGGTGAAGCGGTTGCGCGTGAAGTGTCACTGCAAGATAACGAGAAAAAAGACGAAGAAGCCCGCTCAGGCATTGGGCGCGAGCTCAATTTAACCTGGCTTGAAGAAGTCCCTTCGCAAAATGACATTATCGATGGCCAGTGGTTTGGCGATGACGCCGTTGCCGAGGCCTCACTGGAAGAGTCGATGATGCAGCGCCTCGATGTTAAATTAGGCGATACTCTTACTTTTTTAATCGGTGCGCAGTCGTTCGACGCTAAAATAACCAGTGTGCGAAAAGTAAATTGGGCCACACTCAAGCCTAACTTTTTTATTATTTTAAGCCCAGATGTACTTAGCGACTTTCCGGCAACCTATATTTCATCGGTACGCATTGAACCTGAGCAAAAGCGCGACTTTAGCCAGTTATTACGTACATACCCCACTATTACAGCAATTGATGTAGATAACTTTGTTAAGCAAATACAATCGACTATTGAACAAGTGTCGTTAGCTATTGGTTTTGTACTCGCTATTGTGGTGCTATGTGGTGCACTGGTACTTATATCGCAGGTGCAAGCAAGCTTAGGTGAGCGGATGCAAGAAATTGTGATATTACGTACGCTAGGCGCTAAAGGTAGATTAATAAAAAACGCTACTTTGTATGAGTTTTTATTACTGGGCGGTTTAGCCGGACTGGTCGCTGCATTTTTCAGTGATATAGCACTGTTAATAGTGCAGCAGCAAATGTTTGATTTGGCGGGTAAGCTGCATCCAAATATTTGGATTATTGGCCCCGTTGCTGGTGGCGTGTTTGTAGCAGGTTTAGGTTATTTTATGATTGCCCGTACGCTCAAACAAAACACCCAAGGCTTAGTGCGCGCATTGGCGTAAACTTTTTGGCCAAATAGAGTTTAAATGCCTACTTTTTAAGTAGGCATTTTTGTTTTGGCTTGGTACTGGTAATTTATACAGTGCTCTGGCATTATTAGCATTATTAATAAATAACAATAATGAGAGTGCTGTTTGGCCATTATTTTAGGGATCGATCCGGGCTCGCGTTTAACGGGTTACGGTGTGGTTGCGCACCAAGGTGCTAAGTTTACATACTTAGGCAGTGGCTGTATTAAATTAGCCGATCATGACTTTCCCACCCGACTTAAAATGATATACCAAGGTATTACGCAGCTTATAGAGCAGTTTTCGCCTGAAACCTTTGCCATAGAAAAAGTATTTATGGCACATAACCCCGATTCTGCTTTAAAGCTTGGGCAAGCCCGTGGTGCTGCCATTGTGGGGGCCTCTATGGCCGACTTACCGGTGTTTGAATACTCTGCACGGCAAATAAAGCAAGCCGTGGTGGGTAACGGTGGAGCAGATAAATCGCAAGTACAACATATGGTTAAAAATATACTTAAACTGCCAGGTACGCCGCAAGCCGATGCAGCAGATGCACTCGCGATTGCAATTTGCCATGCTCACTCTGAACAAAATTTAATAAAACTAGCGGGTAGCGCAAGCAAAACCGTTAGAGGACGTCTAAGGAAATAACAATGATAGGTCGCTTAAACGGCGTGTTAGTTGAAAAACAGCCCCCAGAAATATTATTAGAAGTGAGTGGCGTTGGCTACGAAGTACAAATGCCAATGACCTGTTTTTATGATTTACCCAAAGTGGGCGACAACGCCATTGTGTACACTCACTTTGTAGTACGCGAAGACGCACAGTTATTGTTTGGCTTTAATAATAAAACCGAACGAGCCTTATTTCGAGAGCTGTTAAAAGCCAATGGCGTAGGACCTAAATTGGGTTTAGCTATTTTGTCGGGTATGTCGGCGCAGCAGTTTGTAAGTTGTGTAAATAATGAAGACGCTACGGCCTTGGTTAAACTGCCAGGGGTAGGTAAAAAAACCGCCGAGCGATTAGTGCTCGAAATGAAAGACCGATTAAAGAATTGGGGCAACGACTTATTTACCCCATTTAGCGACAGCGCCGTAATAGAGCCTGCGAGCGATGCAACTATAGCTAATAATGCGGCCGATGATGCGGTTTCGGCGTTAGTGGCGCTCGGTTATAAATTGCCACAAGCGCAAAAAGCAGTAAAATCAGTAAGCAAACCCGATATGTCGACTGAGGTTCTAATTAAAGAATCTTTGAAATCAATGCTGTGAGTAAATTATGATCGAAGCTGATCGCTTAATAGATGCTGCTGAAAAAACCAATGAAGACACCATAGATCGTGCTATTAGGCCTAAGTTACTGGCCGATTATCGTGGTCAGCCGCATGTTAAGCAACAAATGGAAATATTTATTGAAGCTGCGCGTAGCCGCAGTGAAGCGTTGGATCATTTATTAATATTTGGCCCGCCAGGCTTAGGTAAAACCACGCTTGCTAATATTGTAGCCAACGAATTAAATGTAAACATTAAAACCACCTCTGGCCCTGTGCTTGAAAAAGCTGGCGATTTAGCTGCATTGCTTACTAATCTTGAAGAAGGTGATGTACTGTTTATTGATGAAATTCACCGCTTAAGCCCACAAGTAGAAGAAATACTTTACCCTGCAATGGAAGATTACCAGCTCGATATAATGATAGGTGAGGGGCCTGCAGCACGCTCTATTAAGCTTGATTTACCTGCATTTACCTTAATTGGCGCAACCACGCGTGCGGGCTCATTAACCTCACCACTGCGTGACCGCTTTGGTATTGTACAGCGTTTAGAGTTTTATTCTGTTGAGGATTTGTCGCATATAGTGGGGCGCTCAGCGCATTACCTTGATTTAGAAATGTGTGACGATGGCGCAGCTGAAATTGCCAAGCGCTCTCGTGGCACACCGCGTATAGCAAACCGTTTATTGCGCCGCGTGCGCGATTACACCCAAGTTAAATCAGATGGTACGGTTAATGCCGAGGTTGCTCAACAAGCCCTCGATATGATTGATGTTGATAAAAGCGGCTTTGATTACATGGACCGTAAATATTTACTCGCCATCATCGAAAAATTTATGGGTGGCCCGGTTGGCCTTGACAACCTAGCCGCTGCCATAGGCGAAGAAAAAGAAACCATAGAAGATGTGATTGAACCGTTTTTAATTCAACAAGGGTTTATTCAGCGCACGCCTCGCGGACGAATTGTGTCGGATAATGCGTATCATCATTTTGGTTTACTTCCCAAGCAAGACTAATTAGCAGCCTGAGATAGATTTATTATCCAGAGTTTAGGTTAAATACTAAAGCCATTGTCTTTTTAACGACAGTGGCTTTTTTGTATGAGCAAACATTACGTATTTTACTTTGCCAATAATTCACAGAGCGTTAAGACATATCAGGCTATTGTTCGACTGCTTATTTAGCCCGAGTTGAGATGGTTTGATAAATTGTGGGCAAAAAAAAAGCCCGCAAATAATGCGGGCAAACAACAAGTTTAAGGAAGTAATCTAGGGAACTACGTTTTACTTGTTGAGGTCATACCCCAAGAAGTAAAAAAGTAATACGAAATAAATCATATTACGAAGAACTGGATTCAATGAAATAGCTTTCATTTAATGCGCTAGCTCGGTATGGGAGAATAATACCGAAGCGACACAATTTGTTCAAACTAGAAAATTTATATTTTCAGATTAAAAAAACTAATAGCAGCGGTTTTTTGTTTTTGCTTATTGTTGCATGTTAATTAATCATTAATTCTATAAGTTAATGAAATGCTTTGTTTATGTATATTAACATATTAACGTTCGGTATTAGTTTTACTATTACGTTAAGGTAAGTATGTGCTGGTTATGAGTGCTTATGCATTAATTTTGAATAAACAGCGCATTTTGTCACTCTTTAGTGAAACTAAGCGCGCTTCCATAAAGCTTTGTTGTTATTTATTTATACAGTAGAACAAGAGTTAAGTAGTAAATATTGAGTAAAGCTGTTTTTTTAACGTTTTTTGTTGTCTATTCACAGCAATATCGTTGTCAGCAGTAAATACACTAGATACACTAGCAAAACTTTAATGGTGGCTAATGTATTGCTAAGTTACCTTACTCAAATAAATCAATTTGATGTTTTTAATTATTTAGGAGTTTAACGTGGGATCAGGGCTTAATTTTTTAGATCTAATTCTAGAAGCCAGTTTGCTTGTGCAATTAGTAATGCTAGCGTTGGTTGCTATGTCGGTTATGTCATGGGCTATTATTTTTCAACGTAAAAAAGCCATCTCTGACGCCTTAGCAAATGCCAAAAAATTTGAGCAACGTTTTTGGTCTGGTGTTGACCTAAGTAAACTATATAACGAAATCTCTTCTCGCGGTGGCCAGTCTGCTGGTATTGAGGCGTTATTTACCTCAGGCTTTAAAGAGTTTGCACGTCATAAAAAAAATACTTTTCAAAGTGCGGGCATTGTAATGGAAGGCACACACCGTTCAATGCGGGTTGCGCTTTCTCGCGAAATAGAAAAACTAGAATCAAGCCTATCGTTTTTAGCAACGGTCGGTTCAATTAGCCCTTACATCGGCTTATTTGGTACGGTGTGGGGTATTATGAATGCCTTTATTGCCTTAGGTGAGGTAAAGCAAGCGACCTTACAAATGGTTGCTCCTGGTATAGCAGAGGCACTAATTGCTACAGCAATGGGTTTATTTGCGGCAATTCCAGCCGTTATTGCTTACAACCGCTTTGCTAACAAAGTTGAAAAGTTAGAATCTCACTATATTAACTTTATGGAAGAATTTGCCAATATCTTACACCGTCAAGCAGCTACCCAAATAGAGGCTCAAGCGAATGTACCAGCGTAAAAAGCGTCGCCCAGTCGCAGAAATTAATGTAGTACCATACATTGATGTAATGTTGGTGCTGCTTATTATATTTATGGCCACTGCGCCGTTAATTACTCATGGTGTAAAAGTAGACCTGCCAAAAATGGAAGAGTCGGACTTAGTTGATACGAAAGACACGCCACCCATTATTGCTTCTATTGATGCCGATGGTAAGTATTATGTGAGTGTCGGTACAGATCCTGAGGAGCCGATGGAAGCATTAGATGTAGCCGCAGTAATTAAGCTACAACTAATGAAAAACCCAGATGTGCCTGTGATGATCAAAGGCTCGGGTAAAGTGTCGTATCAGGAAGTGTTACTGTTAATGGACTTTTTAAAAAATGCAGGTGTACCGTCGGTAGGATTAATGACCGAATCCTTTGAGGGGACCAAGTAACTGTATGAGTAGTTCATTAATTAAATCAGTATTGCTGCATTTAGCGTTAGGCGGGTTTTTGTATGCATCAGCAAACATTCATCCTCCTAAACCTAAAGTAATGGAAGTGACGCTTAATGCGGCTATTCCTGAACCAGAGAAAGCGGTTTCAGCGGTTACGGTTGATCAAAAGCAAGTTGAGCAAAAAATAGCTGAGCTTAAAAAGAAAGAAGATGATAAAAAGCGTGCTGAAGATAAACGCATTCGAGATTTAGAACGCAGAGCTGCCGATGCACGTAAACAGCGTGAAGCTGAAGCAAGACGCATTAAAAAGCTTGAACAGCAACGCAAAGCGAAAGAAAAAGAAACCGCAGAGGCGCAAGCACAAGCTAAAAAAGCCCGTGAAATAGAACAACGCGAGCGAGCAAAAGCGAAGCAAGCCGAAAAGCAAAAGCAAGAAGCTGAAAACGCAGCAAAAGCGGCTGCAGATAAACGCAAAGCGGAAGAAGCGGCACTTAAAAAAGCCGAACAAGAGCGTAAAAAGCGCGCTGAAGAAGCAGAACGTAAACGTCAGCAAGCATTGCAAGAACAAATGCTGCAAGAGCAGCTTGCCAAAGAGCAGGCGGCACGTAATAAAATACGTCAACAGCAAGTAGTGAGTGAAGTTGATAAATTCCGCGCATTAATTATGGCGCGTATTCAACAAAACTTATTAATTGATGAAAAAATGAAAAACCAGCAATGCCGCATTAACATCCGTCTTGGATTTAATGGGCTGGTAACACAAGTTAAATCGTTAGGCGGTGATAAGTTAGTATGTGAGGCTGCATTAAGAGCTGTTCGCATGGCCGACACATTACCGGTATCTAAAGATAAAGACGTATTCGAGCAACTAAAGAATATTAATATAACCATCGCGCCAGAGTTTTAAGGGATGACATGTTTAACAAAATTAAAATAGCCTGTTTAGTTTTAATATTAGGGTTTCAGGGTGTTGCACATGCGGCACTTGAAATTGTTATTACTGAAGGTATTGACGGCGCAAGACCGATTGCGATTGTGCCATTTAAATACCAAGGTATTGGTCCTATTCCACAGCAGCTAAGTGATGTAATTGCTGCCGATTTAATGCGCAGCGGTAAGTTTAAACCTGTGAGTGTGTCTCAAATGCCACAACAGCCTCACAAAGATGCTGATATTGATTACGGTGCTTGGGTAAATCAAGGTGTAGAAGCTGTATTGGTTGGTGAAGTAGAGCAGCAAACCAATGGACGCTATTTAGTGCGTTATGAGTTGGTTGATGTTATTCGCGGCCAAATCACTGGCGGTGAAACACAAATGATGAGCAACGGTAAGCTGGTTCAAAGCCAAGACCATATCTTAGAAGCGCGCCAAAGCGTGATCGGTGAAACCGGCTTTCGCCGTTACTCGCACCGCATCAGTGATGTAATTTATGAAAAACTAACCGGTGAAAAGGGCGCGTTTTTAACTAAAATAGCCTATGTTATTGTTCGTGATACTGACGAAAAGCCTTATCAGTTAGTGGTTGCTGACTACGATGGCTTTAATGAACAAGTGTTATTGCGCTCAAAAGAGCCATTAATGTCGCCAGTATGGTCGCCTGATGGTACTAAATTAGCGTATGTAACGTTTGAAAATCGCCAGAGCCAAATTTTTATTCAAGACATTTATACCGGTAAACGTGAACTGATCACCAGCTATAAAGGAATTAACGGTGCGCCGCAGTTCTCGCCAGACGGTAAAAAGCTACTGTTAGTGCTATCAAAAGATAAAACTGGTGCAACTGAGGTTTACTTATTAGACTTACTAACGCGTAAAGAGACCCGATTAACACGCCATCGTAGTATAGATACCGAACCTTCGTGGTACCCAAATGGTCAAGATATAGTATTTACGTCGGAAAGGGGTGGTAATGCTCAGATTTATAAGTTAAATTTAAAAACTGGCAGATCTCAAAGATTAACCTTTGACGGTGACATGAACCTAGCGGGTTCTATTTCACCAGACGGGAAAGAATTAGTGATGGTAAACCGTACTAACGGACAGTATCATCTTGCTAAGAAAGAGTTGGCTACAGGTGCGTTCCAAGTTTTAACTCGAACTCGCCTTGATGAATCGCCGAGCATAGCGCCAAATGGCTCGATGATTATATACAGCACGCTCCATAATAATAAACAGGTACTTGCGCTAGTATCGATGGACGGCCGTTTTAAAGCACGCTTACCTGTGCTTGATGGACAAGTGAAGGCACCGGCTTGGTCGCCATATTTACAGTAATAATTGCTGGTTTACTCAAAATAGGAATCTACTCAATGCAACTTAACAAAATACTTAAAGGCCTGCTAATTGCTGTGCCAGTAATGACACTAGCAGCTTGTAGCTCATCTTCAGATATCGATGAAAATGCAGCCAACCAGTCTAACCAAGCAACTGTTGAGCAAACAACAACTGATACAGTTGAAGTAGCAACAATGACGCCAGAGCAACAAGCTGAAGAGCAACTTCGTCAAAAGTACGAAGCGCTTCGTCAAGAGCAAATCATTTACTTTGGTTTTGACACTGCAACGATTCAAGGTCAATACGGCGAGCTACTTCGTGCACACGCTGAGTTTTTAGTTAAAAATCCTTCTGTTAAAGTATTAATCGAAGGCCACGCAGATGAGCGCGGTACGCCAGAGTACAACATTGCACTTGGTGAGCACCGTGGACAAGCAGTTGAAAAATACCTACAAAGCTTAGGTGTTTCTGCAAGCCAAATGTCAGTAGTTAGCTACGGTGAAGAGAAGCCAATGGTTAAATCTCGCACTGAAGAAGCTTTCGCTAAAAACCGCCGTGCGGTACTAGTTTACTAAGATAAGAGATATTATGAAGCCGAAAATTATTTTGGCAGCCATGATATTGAGCGGGAGCACCCAGTTAATGGCTGCTCCCGCTCCTGTTTCAGAAGCTGCAAGTTCACAGTCGAGCATTGAAAAGCGTTTAGAAACGCTTGAAAAGATGATGCAACAGCGTAATTTCTTACAAGTAGAGTTACAACAACAGCTTAACTTACTGCAAGATGAAGTGAGTCAAATTCGCGGTGTTACCGAAGAGCAAAGCTATAAACTTGAAAAGGTATTGCAGCGCCAGCGCGAGCTTTATCAAGAAATAGAAAACCGTGTTAGCCAAGCATATGCTAAGCCGGCTACTCCAGCGCCTACAACAGACTACACGCAACCAGGTAGCGATCAGAGCTACAGCAGTGATTTATCTGAAAACGAAGCGTACGAGCGTGCTGTTGCGCTTATAATGAAAGATAAGCGCTATGACCAAGCTATTCCAGAATTTCAAGCGTTCTTAACAACGTATCCAAATTCAGTGTACACCTCAAACGCACATTATTGGCTTGGGCAATTATTAACGATTAAAAATGACGGTGTAAAAGCAGCCGAGCATTTCAAAGTAGTTGTTAACGAATTTCCAAACTCAAATAAGCGCCCAGATGCAATGTTAAAGCTTGGTACACTTTTACAAGAGCAAGGGTTAAAGGCTGAAGCGCAAAAAATACTGAATGAGCTAATCAATCAGTACCCAAGTACAACTGCTGCTAAACTAGCCACAGATCGCTTATCAAAATAAATGTTGATGCTTGATTAGACTGCTTTTTGTCATAAGCGGTCTAAATTTGCTCAACTAGACATAAAAACTTAAAAAAAGAGACAATTTCGGTTGCACTCATTTTATAAATAAGTATTATAAGCGCCCGCAGCAAACGAATGGTAACCCCACTCGAAATGCGACAAAAAGAGCGGGTCATTAGCTCAGTTGGTAGAGCAGTGGACTTTTAATCCATTGGTCGATGGTTCAAGTCCATCATGACCCACCATTCTTTATTGTTAATAAAGTTTGGTCTTTAATCGGCGGATTTACGTAAAGTGTTAACAAACACACAGAGCGGGTCATTAGCTCAGTTGGTAGAGCAGTGGACTTTTAATCCATTGGTCGATGGTTCAAGTCCATCATGACCCACCATTCTTTATGGAATGGTTATAATCGGCGGATTTACGCAACCTTACTTTTTATAAGTAAACCAGAGCGGGTCATTAGCTCAGTTGGTAGAGCAGTGGACTTTTAATCCATTGGTCGATGGTTCAAGTCCATCATGACCCACCATTCTTTACTGGATGGTTATAATCGGCGGATTTACGCAGCCTTACTTTTTATAAGTAAACCAGAGCGGGTCATTAGCTCAGTTGGTAGAGCAGTGGACTTTTAATCCATTGGTCGATGGTTCAAGTCCATCATGACCCACCATTCTTTATGGAATGGTTATAATCGGCGGATTTACGCAACCTTACTTTTTATAAGTAAACCAGAGCGGGTCATTAGCTCAGTTGGTAGAGCAGTGGACTTTTAATCCATTGGTCGATGGTTCAAGTCCATCATGACCCACCATTCTTTACTGAATGGCTATAATCGGCGGATTTACGCAATCTTACTTTTTATAAGTAAACCAGAGCGGGTCATTAGCTCAGTTGGTAGAGCAGTGGACTTTTAATCCATTGGTCGATGGTTCAAGTCCATCATGACCCACCATTCTTTATTGAATGGTTACAATCGGCGGATTTACGCAGCCTTACTTTTTATAAGTAAACCAGAGCGGGTCATTAGCTCAGTTGGTAGAGCAGTGGACTTTTAATCCATTGGTCGATGGTTCAAGTCCATCATGACCCACCACTTCTGGTACACTTTCTCCGTATAATATATTTCTTAGTATCTCCCTTATTTTTATTTATAAACTGCCTGACTAGATTGCTATTATTTACCGTTCGTTTCTCGTATAATTTGCGCTATTAATTGCACTGTAAATAAAGTGGTCGAGAACATGAGTTTAGCTCAAACTATTATGCCTGAAGGTTATATTTTCCCTCCTAAGCCGGCACCGTTAACACAAGACGAAAAAGGCGAATATAAAGCGCGTATAAAACAATTACTGCAAGAGAAAAACGCGGTACTTGTTGCTCATTATTACACTGATCCTGAAATTCAAGCGCTTGCTGAAGAAACGGGCGGCTGTGTAGCCGATTCACTCGAAATGGCGCGTTTTGGCGCTCGCCATGAAGCCGACATGATCATCGTCGCGGGTGTACGTTTTATGGGTGAGACTGCTAAAATTCTAACCCCTAACAAAACCGTGGTTATGCCAACACTTGAAGCGACTTGTTCATTAGATATTGGTTGCCCAGTGGATGAGTTTTCAGCGTTTTGTGATCAACACCCAGACCGTAAAGTGGTAGTGTATGCTAACACCTCTACCGCGGTTAAAGCGCGTGCTGATTGGATAGTTACCTCATCGTGTGCACTTGAAATAGTGGAGTACTTAGATGAGCAAGGCGAAAAAATCATTTGGGGTCCAGATAAGCATTTAGGCAGTTATATTCAAAAGAATACTGGCGCCGATATGATCATGTGGAACGGCGCATGTATTGTACATGATGAGTTCAAAACCAAAGCGCTAAAAGACTTTAAAGTCTTGCATCCAGATGCAGGCGTATTGGTGCATCCAGAATCACCGGCTGAAATTGTTGAACTCGCTGATGCTGTTGGCTCTACTAGCCAGCTTATTAAAGCAGCGCAAACTATGCCGAATAAAAAGTTTATTGTGGCGACCGATCGCGGTATCTTTTATAAAATGCAGCAACTATGCCCAGATAAAGAGTTTTTTGAAGCGCCAACGGCTGGTAGCGGCGCTACATGTAAAACTTGCGCTCACTGCCCTTGGATGGCAATGAACGGCTTACAAGCGATTGAGGAAGCACTGATTGATGCCAGCGGTAAAGAAGTGTTTGTTGATATGGATTTGCGTGAAGGCGCACTTAAATCATTAAATCGCATGCTAGACTTTACAGCCAATATGGCAAAATAATAAATAGCAATATAATGCATTAGATAAAGGCGATACTCAGGTATCGCCTTTTTATTTGCTTATGAGTAGTTAGTTTGATTATTGAGCAGTTAAAAGCATGATGTTAAAAAGGCCTTGCACCAAGCAAGTGTATTTCATACTATAGCGCGCTGTTGCAAAGCAACATTGTGGAGAGATGGCTGAGTGGCTGAAGGCGCACGCCTGGAAAGTGTGTTTAGGTTAATCCCTAACGAGGGTTCGAATCCCTCTCTCTCCACCATTATTCAATATCAGGACGCCTCAAGGCGTCCTTTTTTGTGTCTGTAATAAAGTTAAGCGTGTTGGCTTTGTACTTGGCGTTTGTTTTTACGCTGATGTTTTAATGTATACATTCGTTGGTCGGCTAAGGTTAAGCAGGCTTTGTAGTCATTACATTCCTCACTACTAGCTAAGCCATAGCTCACGCCTGATAACGGCCAATGTTTTTGAACTTGTTGATGAATATAGTTTAACGACTCGTTGATGCTCAGGGTGAGTTGGGCGAGCTGTTGTGCTGACTGAACGTTACACACACAAATAAACTCATCACCGCCGGTTCTGCATACCTCGCCTTTGTCGGCTAACGCATTTTGTATTAACCGCGTAACCTCAATGAGTAGCTTGTCACCGTGAGCATGACCTAGGTGATCGTTAACGCTTTTAATATTGTCGCAATCTATAAACACAATGAGATAAAAATTATCTAAGTTATCGAGCTTTTCTTGTAATTGCAGCCGGTTTCCTACTTTGGTGAGTGGGTCTATGCGTGATAGCTCTAGCGCTTTTATAAAATTATTTTGCTTTATTTTTAGCCATTCAGATAAAGAAAGTAAAATACAGATACAATCAATGGCCAGAGCAATAAGTACCCATAATTCAGGTGAACTTATTTCTATTAAATTTAGGTGCGATAAAATAAAAATAACTAAGGACAAGCTATAAACAAGGTTGCCAGTTAAAAAATATTTCGCTCTAAAGTCCCTCATCCCCAGCATTGTAAAGCCCAGTTTTAAGCTTAAATACACCCAAATGGCAGCAAGGAAATGAGCTAAATAAAACACCCAATGAAAGGGTAAAAAGGGGTTTAAAAAACCACAGGCAAGTGCGGTTATGGAGAAGTATTTTAAAAATCGGCTAATACCAGTGCGGGTATGTTGGTCAAAGTTAAATAAGTAATAGGCAAATGAACTGGCACAAGCAATAGCAAAGGCAAAAATATACATGCCAAAGTAATGGGTGTTAATTGCGTGGTAATTAAAAAGTAACGCAACTACCCCCGCGGCGAATGCCCAACCAATGCCGTGTAATCCTATATAACCTGCACAAAATAATGCCACGCGATGTCGTGTTTTAAAAAACATGATCAAGGCCATGCAAGCCAAGGTCAGCATTATAGTAATAGACACTAAGCTTAATGAATTGATATAAAACTGAAGTTTAATAAACCTAGATTGAGGAATAACATTAATGCTGACAGGTTTAGCAAAGTGTTTAGCATTAACATAAAGCCATAAAACACCGTGTGAATTAGCTTCTAGTTGTAATTCAAAAGCTCGGCTGTGCATTACAATGGCTGATGGGCTGGCACTATCTTGCGAAAAATCAGCGACTTTTCTGATCCCACTAGTATCTTGATAAAAAGCAACGCCACTATCTAAATAATTAATTTGGGGGATTATATACCAGCGACCTGCGCTCTCTGTGGTTAAACTGATTTTTGCTATTGCACTGCCATGGGCACTATACAGCGAAGTGACGGGAGTACTTACATTGTTATAAGCATTAATGAGTTGCTCACCTTGGGTTGGTTTAGCTAAATCTACTTGATGCCACATAGCTGACTTTAGTTGTAAGCTGTCATTTTGATTTAATGCTACAGCAAAAGCATTAAAACTAATGGTTTGAAATAGTAAACAACATATAAAATTGAAAGTGTACCGCATGTAATACCTAAGTTAGTTACCGGTAAAAATTGTACTGCATTTTTAACAGAATAATTATTGCTATGACCGCTTTAGCGTATTCTTGCTTTATAGTTACTAACTTTAATCACTAAACGGTGAGCTGTTATTATAAAAATATAGTTAATGATTAATTAAAGGGTTAATAATTTATCTAGTTTGGCTATTGAGCAATATTTATGACAAAAATACTCTTTAAGGTTTACGCTCGTGTAGACGTGTGATTAGTTTCTGATTGATTTACATGAATTTGATATTCATAGCGATGAATGATTATAAATCGCTATGCAAAAGGAGATACTTATGACTATTTTATTTAAAGTTATGCTCCATAATTTTATCTGATAACGCGCTAAGTATATCGACTACTTTAAAGCTTGCTTGCTCCATAAGAGATACTTTTTCAACAGCAGTATTGAGATCGCCTAATTGGAATGCTTCTAGAGCAGCAAAGCCATTTTTGTGGACATCTGCATGTGGTTTCTCTAATGCTTTGAAGTCGTTAATGCTTGAATATTTTAATGCACCTTCACCTTGATAGTACCATTGACCTAAACGGCACATGGTATGATCAGAAAAGTCTTCTGCCGTCTTGTTTGATTGACCTAAAATGACTTTATAAATATCGTATTTCCATACAATATGGTCCATTTTTACTGTTTGAATAAATGCATCCGCACTTGAATTAACAATAACGCTATACATATTTTGTGATAGTTCAACCACCTTTTTAGCAGTAGTATCAATTTCTAATGAGCTATTTGCAATGCCATCACTTTCTTCGCTAACGTTAGTAATGTTAGTTACAACGCTTTGCATTTGCTCATTAACCTTATCTATTAAATTAGATATCTCGTTAGATGCCTCAGAAGAGCGTTGAGCAAGCGTTCTCACTTCATCTGCGACGACTGCAAACCCTCGCCCTTGCTCTCCCGCTCTTGCTGCCTCAATGGCTGCATTAAGTGCGAGTAAATTTGTTTGATCAGAAATCCCTTTAATTATGTTTACAAAATCATTAATGCCGATTGTTACTGACTGCAATTCTTTAACGGATTTAGAGGCGGACTTTGTATCTCTTGAGATATTATGTGTTGACGATGAAGTCGTTGCTAACATATCTAAAATTGTATCAAGTAATTCTTGGGATGACTTAAATGACGTAATATCATTGATTAGTTTATGTGAAGTTGAGGCTAAGCTTTCTCTGATATCACTAATTAAATCAGATGACTGCAATGATAAGGTATTTAATTCACGCTGTTTTACAAATGCCGTATCGTTTGCTATTTCATTGTGGTTTAGTTGTGATTTCTCGCTGTTTACTGCTAATAATTGCTCCTCAAGTTTTTCATTGGCTTTTTTTAATTGCATTAACTCGTTATTTAACTCGTTAATTTTGTTTTTATATTTTGAATTGAACAGCATGTAGACCCCAATTTAAACACGGAAAATAAACGTTATATTTTTTATTAAATTTACCTGATTATAGATTACATAATTCGATTTTTAACAGGGCTGGAATTAATGTCCACCCAAATCGATTTTTATAAGAGTAAGTTACAACACAATAATAGATGCTTTATAACTTTTTGGTAAAAAACTTTTCATTTCATGCTTATAACAAACTTATTTAAAATGGTCACTATTTTAGAGGTTAGGGTCTGTTGACCTTTCAAGGTTGGATTTGCAGCAGTCTGTTTGGTATTTAGGCAAGGCAGCGCCTATGTGGTTTATTCCCCATAAATAGGCGATAACGCAGTATCCATGCCAAACAGGCGCTGCCCGAAGGGTTCTGCCTAGGGGCTATTTATTCTTTGTTGCCTACATGGATGTAGGTAAGGGGCGTGTGCAGGACGCGGAAGTTTTGCTCGGTTATGACTTGTTCTTACTAGGATGTAAGCCAGTAGAATAACGCAGGAGCAGTTATCGAGCCTACTAGGTTACAACCCTTGTGCCGCGATTAAATCGCCCCTAGCTTGAACAAATTTTAATCCGAAAAGATTAACAGGCCCTAATATTTTCTAATTGATTTATTCAACTGCGTTTGAAATTCATCAGGAAATAAAATCGTGCCGTCGTCTTCTTCGGTAGGGAACACGGCAACCAGTAAGTCATCTTCTTCAAGGCCTGGCGTCCAGCGGCTAAACCAATCTGCTGTTGGAATTGCTTTAGGTGTACATCCTTCCCATTCACCGGTTGCCCATGCTTGTGCAAACTCACGGGTTGGCCATACGGGTACGCAATCGTCGTCTTCGTTAGTGAGCATTACGCAGCCGTCGTCATCGTTTAAAATCCACACTTGCTTAAACTGTTGCACAGTTTCGTACATGTATGCGAGTCGTTTTTTTGCGCCAAGGCCTAAAATTACGTCGTCTTGCTTTGATAAATTGTCAGTGGTCATTTTTGGCTCTCTCTCACTGTGGGGGGGAATACAAAAGGCAGCGACATACTGCGCTTTAAAATTAAGTTTAGCTAATGGCTGCAAGCAGCTCGTCGGCTAGTTGGTTTAGTGCGTCAGGGTCTTGATTTATTAATGCATAAGTGCGCAATCCATAAATACCCATAACACAAAATCGTGCAAGCTCTATGGCACTTCGTCCATTGGTAATTTCTTTGTTATCTATCGCTTTTTGTAATTGCTGCGCAAAGGCATGCTCGTACGCCGTTAAATTAGTACGTAATACGTGGCAAATTTGTGGATCGTTACCCTCTACCTCGCTAATGCTTTTTGTAAGCAAGCACACTTTAGTTGCTTCGCCGTCAATACATTCTTGCACAATGATATTAAGGTATTGTTTCAGCGTATCTAAAATACAATTACTGTGCTCAAACAGCGCTGTAAATTGTGTATTGCGATCGGTTTGGTATTGCTCCGTAGCGGCTAAAAAAATGCCTTTTTTATTACCAAATGCCCCATACAAAGAACCCGGATGTAAATGGGTGGCTTGAGTCAGTTTTTGCATACTGGTTTTTGCATAGCCATGAAGCATAAACATGGCCATAGCTTGGCGCAGTACAAACTCTTTATCAAATTCTGCAGTTCTCATAATGACTCTTTTAGTGGAGAGAGTAGTAATGAATAAATTTATTTTTCTTAGGCCTAGGTGGCAGTTTACGCAATCTTAAACAAAGTTTCAAAATTATACTTGAATATTCATTCAAGTGACCTTATCTTGAATGTACATTCAACAAAGGATAAATATTATGTCGATTGACTTACTTTCACCTTTTAAATTAAATAACAGCATAGAACTGCAAAACCGCGTACTTATGGCACCATTGACCCGTTGTATGGCAGATGACAATTTAGTGCCAACACAAGCCATGGTTGATTACTACGCTCGCCGTGCTGATGTAGGCTTAATTATTAGTGAAGCCATTATTATCCGTGCTGATGCTCAAGGTTATCCAAATACACCTGGGCTTTTCACTAGCGAACAAATTCAAGGTTGGAAAAAAGTCACTGACGCAGTACATGCTAATGGCGGAAAAATGTTTGCACAACTATGGCATGTTGGCCGTGTAGCACACCCTCACTTTTTTGGTGGTGATGTTTTGGCGCCATCGGCAATTGGGGTTGAAGGTTCAGTGCCGCGTATGCGCGAGCTCACTTATGTTACGCCAAAGCCTGTAACTACAGACGACATTAAAGGCTTAGTGGCTGACTACGCTAAAGCCGCAGAAAATGCGATGGAAGCGGGTTTTGACGGCGTAGAAATTCACGGTGCTAATGGTTATTTAATTGATCAATTTTTACATTATGCGGCAAATGAACGTGATGACGAGTACGGGCAAACACCAGAAAACATGTCGCGCTTTGCACTGGAAGTAACCGATGCAGTTATTGATGTTGTAGGCAATGAGCGTACCGCTATGCGTTTAACACCGGGTGCCTACTTTAATATGAGCGAAGACAATCGCGATAAAGCAGTATTTGACTACTTATTACCAGAGCTTGAAAACCGCAAGTTAGCTTATTTACACGGCGGTATTTTTGACGACAGCATGCGTTTTGATTCACTAGAAGGTAAATCAACCTCTGAGTTTTTACGAGCTGGTTATGCCAGTACCTTAGTGGGTGTAGGTAGTTATAGTTTTGAAACTGCGAAAGAAGCGATTAACGACAATAAATTTGATTTAATTGCTATTGGTCGCCCGCTTATAGCTAACCCAGATTACATTAGCAAAATTAAAAACGGCGAAGAAGTCACAGCTTACAGTGATGAAATGCTAGCTGAATTGAAATAGCAGCTAATTTTTTAAAAAATAATATAGCACTCATGGGCAACCGTGAGTGTCTTTTTTTATACATTTATTTGCCATAATTTACTCATAATTGTTTAATCTTGCTGTCAATAAAGTTCCCCCTCGTTGTCATATTTAAAAAATAGACTGTGCCCGCTTTCATAATTACCTTTCATAATTAGAATCAAACGGGACAACAATGTACGCTTTAAAAAATAAATCGATTTTGAGCATGGCTGTGGCCATGGCGGTATCAACTTCAGCTTATGCTAACGATAACGATAACGTGATAGAAGAAGTAACCGTTACTGCAAAACCAACCAGTTATGCAAACAACGTTATTGAACCTGCCATGCTTGAGCAACAAAGCTCGGTATCGAGTGTGCTATCAGTAATAGATAACTTACCTGGCATTAGCATAAACGAAGGCGACGCATTTGGCGGCGACGATTGGTCAACCACTATTACCATGCGTGGTTTTAGTATTGACTCAAACCAGCAGCAATTAGGTATGACGGTAGACGGTATTCCTAATGGCGGTTCTAATTATGGCGGTGGTGCTAAAGCGAATCGTTACCTAGATAGCGAAAACTTGGTGACTGTGGAAGTTGGCCAAGGTACCTCAGATATTAAATCAGCCTCGTTAGAGGCGCTAGGCGGTACTTTTAACTTTGTAAGTAAAGCGCCTAGCTTTGAAAAAAGCACCACTTTTGCATATACCTCAGGCAGCCATGACGCAAGTCGCTATTACGTTAAACACGAAACTGGCACCATTTTTGATAATACTCAAGCGTATGTGAGTTATTCGCAAACCGATACTAGCCGTTGGATTGGCTCGGGCAGCAATGGTGGGAAAGATAACCAACACGCTGAAGCGAAATTTGTCACCACCCTTGATGAGTTAACTATAACAGGGCGTTTATCTTACGATGATGTAAGCGAGACGAATTACAACAGCGTGAGCTTGGCACAATTTGAACAAACTCCAGATTGGGATCAACTAACATGGAACTGGGCAGGCGTTCCGCACTTTGACCAAATGTTTGCAGAAGGTTGGGGCACATTACGTGAAAACACTCTAGGGTATTTAAAGTTTGAATACGCGATTTCACCCACCTCATTGTTAACCATTAGCCCTTATTATCATAAAAACTCAGGCCGAGGTGATTGGATCCCTCCTTATTTAACGTCCCCTGTAGATGAAAATGGTAACCCAACCACAGAGGGTGGTACAAACGCAGGCTCTTATGGCTTTACAGATAGTAATGGTAACCCACTTGCTCCCAATGCAGGTTGTACGGCTAGCTTAAACTGGCCATGGGAGTCAGGCCCTGAGCTTAATCCTGCATGTTACGATGCTGATGCAACGCCAGTTATGTCTTATCGTCATACACATTATAATAAAGACCGTTTAGGGGTAACTGCTAATTATCAAGCAAGCATTGGCATGCACGATATTGAAGCCGGTTTTTGGTATGAGCAAAGCGACCGTGATGAGTCACGAGATTGGCATAAAGTTATAGATGCGCGTATTTATCATCATTTTGATAACACCCCTTATTGGACGCAATATAAAAACACCTTTGAGACCGATACGCTCAAATGGTACGCCCAAGACTCAATGGCATTTGGCGACTTAACCCTTAATCTAGGGGTGAAAAAGTACTTAGTAGACATAGAAAAGTATGATCATTATCAAAATGCGACAACAGCTAAAGTAAACAGTGATTCAGACCTTCTATTTAGTGGCGGCATTTTGTATCAGCTAAATAGTAATACTGAGTTATTTACCAGCTATAGCGAAAACTTTGCCGCCATTAAAGATGGTGTGCTTGAGCGCGACAGCTCTGACTTATCAGCTATTAAGCCAGAAACCGCTGAAAATATTGATCTAGGTGTACGCTATCAAAATAATGCACTTAAGCTAACGGCAACGGCCTATTCAATTGAATTTGATAACCGTATTACCTTTATCGCACCAGGCAGCGACACGGGGGGTATTGATTACACCATAGGTACTAACGGCTCGTACCTAAATGTGGGCGGTATTGAATCGACAGGTTTAGAACTGTCAGCAAGTTATATGCTTAATAATGAGTGGAATGTATATAGCTCATACACCAATAATAGCTCTGAATACAAAGGCGATGCGCCAGGCTTTGAAGCAGGAGGCAAAGTAATTGATTCAGTAGATGATTTATTTGTGCTTTCAACCGATTATTACAGCGGTGATTTCCGCTTTGGTTTATCGGCTAAATACACTGGCGAGCGTGGCGATGTAGATAGCTATACCGTGGTTGATTTAAATGCAGGCTACGCAGCTGAAGTTAATGCTGGCCCCTTCAAAGCAATTGATATTGCTTTTGTGGTTTACAACATTACTGATGAAAGCTACCTAGCGGGCGGCACAGGTAATGGAAGCACTTACTTTATTGGCGCCCCACGCACAGCAGCCGTGACGTTAACCGCCACGTTTTAAAACGTAATAAACGTAATTAAGCCCATCATTGATGGGCTTTTTATTAAACGAGGTGTGTATGCAAACAATAGTAACAATACTAATAATCGGTTTGGTTTTACTTAACAGTCAGGCGGTTTTGGCAGCACCGCAAAATGTGGTGTTGGTAACTTTAGATGGGGTTCGCTGGCAAGAAGTCTTTAATGGTGCCGATAGCAAGCTGATTAATAATAAAGATTTTGTTAAACAACCAGCGCTATTAAAGAGCCAATTTTGGCATGAAAGTGTGCAACAGCGTCAACAGTTGTTAATGCCATTTTTAACTCAAACCATTGCAAAACAAGGCGTTATTATTGGCGATAGGGCTAAAGGCTCAACTATGTCGGTGAGTAATCCGTGGTATTTTTCATACCCTGGGTATAACGAAATTCTCACTGGCGAAGTGGATGAAAATATCAACAGTAACGACAAGGTATTCAACCCAAATAAAACTATTTTAGAGCGTTTAAACGCTCAGCCTGAATTTAAAAACAGCACCGCGTTATTTGGTAGTTGGGATGTGTTTCCTTACATTGTAAATACCCAGCGCAGTAAGGTGCAGGTGAATGCGGGGTTTATGCCCGTTGCTGATGATTTATTTGCCGACGCAGCGCTACTTAATGCGCTACAAACAGAAATACCCAGCCCATGGCACAATGTACGGCTTGATAGTTTTACCTATCGATTTGCTAAAGCTTATATGCTGGCGAAAAAACCAAGATTATTGGTGATTAGCTTAGGAGAAACTGACGATTTTGCTCACGATAGCCATTACGATGCTTACTTAAAGTCGGCCAAACAAAGCGATGCATTTTTAAAAGATTTATGGCAAACCATTCAAAGCACAGCAGGTTATAAAAATAATACTACGTTAATTGTTACTACCGATCACGGCCGTGGCAGCTACGCAAACGATTGGCAACATCACAGCTCTAAACGGGCATTAGCAAATTCGGAGCAGGGTAAAAAGGCATTTCCTGAGGGAATTATTGGCTCTGAGCATATTTGGCTGGCAGCTATTGGCCCTGCAATTAAAAATAACGGCTTAATTAAAACTAAAAACGAGCTTAAACAAGCGCAAGTTGCCGCCACCGTTTTAAAAGCACTTGGGCAAAATCCACACATAATTAACCCTAATATGGCACCGGCTATTAACGAGATTTTAAAATGAAACAGTTACTAAAAACCCTTAAGCATTTTGCACTGTCACTGACTATTGTGATTAGCATTGGAGCAATGGCTGCGCCGTCTAAAATATTATTTGGCTCTTGCGGACATCAAGATAAAGACATTCCTATATTTAACGCCATTAACAAAGAGCAGAGTGATTTATTTATATTTTTAGGGGATAACATCTACGGCGATACTAACGACATGACTGTGCTTAAAAATAAATACCAACGCCTTGGAGCAAAGCCAGGCTTTAAAGCACTACGCGCACAAACACCAATAATAGCTATGTGGGATGATCACGATTATGGTCAAAATGACGCGGGGAAAGAGTATCCGCATAAAGAAGCATCGCGGCAAATCATGCTCGATTTTTGGCAAGAACCGGCAAACTCAAAACGCCGTACCCGTGCTGACGGCATTTATACCTCGTACATGTATGGCGAAGGCGAGCAAACCGTGCAGGTGATCATGCCAGATTTACGCTTTAATCGTGACACACTTAATTCTGTTAGCGAGATTGAGTATTACACCAAGCGTAAAGCAAATAACCAAGGCCCGTACAGTCCAACTGAAGTTAAAGGCGCATCAATGCTAGGGGAAGCACAGTGGCAATGGCTTGAAGCCGAGCTTAAAAAGCCAGCGGCAATAAAGCTAATAGCGTCAAGCTTGCAGTTACTGCCAGATTTTACCGGCTGGGAGTCGTGGGCAAATTTTCCTGAGGATCGAAACCGTTTATTTGCGCTAATTAAAAAACACCAAGTAAATGGTGTGATTATTATTAGTGGCGATACTCACTGGGGCGAGATTTCAAGGTATCAACATAACCTTGATTACCCGCTTATTGAAATGACCAGCTCAGGTCTGACAGAAAAGTGGAAAGACGTTAGCCCTAACCAGCATCGTGTGGGTAATTACACACATAATGTTAACTATGGTGATTTAAGCATAGACTGGCAACAAGTCGACCCTGCTATTTCATTAAAACTTAAAGGCATTGATGGCCAAGTTATTATGCAAAGTGATTTTAGTCTTTCAAGTATTAGTCCTTATAAATAGCATTACCATTTAAATAATAAACGCACTGCGGTTAAAGCTGTGCGTTTAAAATTTCATCTATCGGCGGGCTAACTTGCTGATTTATTAATGCCAATTTCCTCTTAGCGCTACCGCTTAAATTGAAAATATCTTACACTGGCTTTATCTCAAGTAAGGCTGGTATCGTATGCTCAATATTATTCAATCAAACCGTATGGAAGCCCTGCAAGCGCAGTTTCATCAGCTATTAAAAGTAAACCCATTGCAAAGCCCATTTGATAAAGAAGTGGTGCTAGTGCAATCGCCGGGTATGTCGCAATGGCTTAAAATCGGTTTAAGTGAAAATTTAGGAGTGGCTGCGCAGGTAGACTTTCCGCTGCCGTCGAGCTTTATTTGGCAGTTGTATCAGCAATTACTACCAAACGTGCCTAAAGAGTCGGCCTTTAACAAACCTAACCTTGCTTGGAAATTATTTGCCATTTTACCCCAGTGCATAAATGAGCCGCTGTACTTACCGCTTAAAACCTATTTAGAGGGCGATATTGACGGCCAAAAAACCTTTGCTCTATGTGAAAAAATAGCCGATGTGTACGACCAATATTTGATGTATCGCCCCCATTGGATAGCCAAATGGGATAGTGGCACCGATGAGCTTGATGATGTTGATATAACGATTGCGCCTTGGCAACCCGATTTATGGAGTCGTATCGTCAAATTAAGCAAACAGCTAGGGCAAAGCCAATTTCACCGTGCCAATATGCAAGGGCAGTTACTCAGTGCACTTGAGAGCATGGATAGCGCCTTATTACCAAAACGCATTAGCTTATTTGGCATATCGGCGATTGCCAGCTCGCAGCTTGAAGTGTTTGAAGCTTTAAGTAAAAAAACTGAAGTGTTTTTGTTCTTTTTTAACCCTAGCGAGCATTACTGGGGCGATATCATTGATGAAAAAACAGCCGCTAAAATCACCGCTAAATACGCAAAAATGCCGCTGGTGGAAGCACAGCAAAAAAAGCACACCAATCCCGATGAGGAATACTATTTTATTGGTAACCCGCTGTTATCGTCGTGGGGTAAACTCGGCCGCGATTATTTTGAGCAACTAGTGCAGCTTGATGCCCGCTGGATTGATGGTTTTATAGATGTATTTGACGACAGCTTACTTGGCCAAGTGCAAAGTGAAATTTACCAACTTGCCTTTAAAGGTGAGTCGCTCACCGATAATAAAGAATGGTTTATTAACGACGAGGGCAAGCTGCCAATTACTGCAAACGATGCAAGCATTACACTAAGTGATTGCCATACACCGCTTCGAGAAGTAGAGCGTTTGCACGACTACTTACTTAATTTATTTAATCAAAATTCAGCGCTTACCCCCAAAGACATTATCGTGATGATGCCCGATGTTGGCACCTACAGCCCTTATATTGAAGCAGTTTTTGGTGGTGCACAGGGCAGTCGATTTATACCTTATGCGCTAGCTGATTTAGCCATAGAGCAAGAAAAACCTGTACTGAGTTCGTTTGCTAGTTTAGCTAATTTACCGTTTTCGCGCTTCGGCGTGTCGGATATTCTCGATTTATTACAGGTTACCCAAATTGCTGAAAAGTTTGGTTTAGAAGCGCATGAATATGAGCAAATTCAGTATTGGTTGGAGCGTGTTGGCGTTAAATGGGGCGTAAACGCTGAACATAAAAGTAGCTTTGACTTACCCGCAATTGAGCTTAACACTTGGCAGCATGGCTTAAACCGTTTACTACTGGGTATTGCCATGCGCGATGAACAGTGCCCATTTAATGGTATTTACAGTGCCGATGAGGTTGAGGGCATGGCGCTCGATACACTCAATAAGCTGGTACACTTTATTGATGTGCTGCAAGACTTTAAAGCTAAGCTCACCCCCGATGACACACTCACCAATAAAGCCCAAATTTTAAATGAGCTGCTCAACACTATTTATGAGAGCGAAAGCGACGATAGTTGGGATTTATTAGTACTGCAAAAAGTACTCGAAGACATTGGCAAACATCATGATAATGGTGATTACAGTGAGGCCGTGTCGCAGCGCATTGTTAGCTATTTAATTAAACAAGGCATACAAGAAAAAGGTGTCGGCCAACGTTTTTTAGTGGGGCAGGTGAATTTTTGTACGTTAATGCCAATGCGCGCTGTGCCGTTTAAGGTGGTGTGTATGCTAGGCTTGAATGATGCCGATTACCCACGTACCGTGCAGCCTATCGGGTTTGACCTAGTACCTTATTCTAAAAAGCAAAAAGGTGACCGTTCACGAAAACTCGATGACCGCTACCTCTTTTTAGAAGCGCTTCTTAGTGCCCGAGATAATTTATATATGAGCTACATTGGTCGATCATGTTTTGATAACCAGCCACGCATGCCATCAACACTTGTCAGTGAATTGTTAGAATACATAGGTCGCAGCTTTAAACTTAGCGAACCGGGTGATAAACCTTTGCCAGATTGCCTTATTAGCCAACAACATCTTCAACCTTTTAATAGTCAGTACTATTTGCCAGCTAGCGCTGAACAGGCAGGACTTAACAACCATAGCTATAATCCAATTTGGCTTCCTAGCGAGGCCATTGAGCCAAAAGCAATCACTACACTTGATGTAACGCCTCCAGAGCTGCTTGATCTTGATATGTTTATTCGCAGTGTGTGCCACGCCCAAGAGAGCTTTTATCAGCAAAGCCTAGGGTTACGTTTGCCGCAATTTAACGATATAGCCAAAGATGAAGAACCGTTTAGCTTAGATGCGCTGCGCCGTTATTTTTACCTTGATGAAATACTTGAAGCTAATATTAACGATACACCACTGAGTACCGAACAAATACTGCAGCGCGGTGAGTTGCCGCAAGCTCATGTTGGCAGCTTAATTTATGAAAGCATGCAACATCGCGTTGATGCGCTTGCAGGGCAAGTAAAACAACAAATAAAAGCGGGTAAAAGCGAACCGATAGAAGTGTTACTGTCGCTTGAAAATACCACCATTGAAGGCTGGCTAAACCATGTGTATATGCAAAAACAAGTGTTTTATCGTAGTGCCAGTATTAAAGCTAAAGATTTAATTAAAGGCTTTATTTATCATCTTGCTGCACAAAGCATGCAACAAGAGGTTGAAACTTTATTACTGGGTTTAGATAAACAAATTAGCTTTGCCCCAATGAGTAAAGCCGATGCCGATTTACTGCTCGCAGATTGGTTTGCGCTTTATAAAGCATTACGCAACAAGCCCGTGGCGTTTTTTCCGGTAAGTGGTTATGAATACGTAAAAAGCGGTGGTGATATGGCAAAAGCCAACAGTAAATTTAGTCCACAGTATATTGGCCGAGGCGAAGGAGAAAACCCTTATATTCGTTTAACGGTGCAATCACTTAATGACTGCCAAGACGAATTTATACATTGGAGCGATAAGCTACTCGCCCCATTATTCGAGCACGCCAAGGAGAGTGACTATGCAAGCGCTTAATCCGCTCACTATGCCATTATCAGGACAAAGCTTAATTGAAGCCAGTGCAGGCACAGGTAAAACCTACACGATCACGGGTTTGTATTTGCGCTATTTGTTGGGCATGCAAATACCCGGTGAGCTGAATACGCCATTGAGCGTTGAGCAAATTTTGGTAGTCACCTTTACCGATGCCGCCACGCAAGAAATTAAAGACCGAGTTCGCAGCCGTATTATTGCCGCGCGTGATGCTTTACTGGGGCAAGTACCTAATGATGAGCTAATTGAGGGTGTAATAGCGGGCGTTGATGACAAGCACCGTGCATTTGACTTACTCGATGCCGCAGCTAAATCCATGGACGAAGCAGCTATTTTTACCATTCATGGTTTTTGTCAGCGAATGTTAAAGCAGCATGCGTTTGAATCCGGTGTGGCATTTAACTTAGAGTTCATTTTAGATGAGCGTGATATTCTGCTTGAAACCATAAAAGACTTTTGGCGCGCGTTTGTATACCCACTCAGTAAAGAAAGAACAGATGCGATTTTAGCGGTATTTGCTGCGCCCGAATCACTATTTAGTCATGTAAGTAGTATTTTAAATAAGGCGAACGCAGAAATAACCCCGAAAGTTAGTTTAGATGCGGTATGGCAAGCGCGAGATGAATACTTGGCGCGTGTTCCAGCCTTTAAAAAAGCCTGCCTAGAGCAAGAGTTTATTGGTGCTGTTAAAGCATCCGATTTAAGTGGCTCAAAAACACCTGGGCGAAAGGGCAGTCTTGCTGCACTTGAAGCATTTTGCTTAGGCAATGATGACTTTTTTGAATTTGGTACCAGTAAGTATTCGTTTGAGGTGTGGAGTAGCGAGAACTTAAGTAATACCGCTAATTATAAAAAAAATGGCACATTACTGACGCATCCACTTATTAGCCAATTCGATGCCTTAACCGCACTTAACAACACCATTAACCAAGGGTTAAAAATTGCGATAGTGCAATATGCGGCGAGCTGGGTAAAAGCGGCCATAGTTAAACGCAAACAAGAACAAAGCGTGATCACCCCTGACGATTTGCTGACTAATTTACACAGTGCCTTAAAGAGTGAACAAGGTGATGTGCTCGCACAAAAAATAGCGCAGTTATTTCCGGTGGCAATGATAGATGAGTTTCAGGATACTGACCCGATTCAGTACGGTATTTTTAGTAAAATTTATGCTCAAAGCAATACCACTTTAGCTATGATAGGCGATCCTAAACAAGCTATTTATGGGTTTAGGGGCGCAGATATATTTACCTACATTGGCGCAAAAGAAGCGGTAGATGAGCCACAACAATTTACATTGGGCACTAACTTTCGCTCAAGCAGTGATATTGTAAATAGCGTAAATAGCTTATTTAGCAAATACGACAACAGCTTTATTTATAACGACGCCATTCCATTTAATAAAGTGAAAGCGAAAGGAAAAAAAGCAGATGAGTCGTTTTTAATTGACGGTAAACCTGCCACCGCGTTTGAGTTTAATGTGTTTGTAGATGAAGCCGGCGATGAAAAAAATAAGCCGACCAGTAAAGGCGTAGGGCAAGCACATTTAGCCACCCATTTTGCTAATAAAATAGTGACTTTACTTGAGCAAGCAAACCAAGGTGTTGCCTGTATTGGCGCTAACCCTGTTAGTGCTGCTGATATTTGTATTTTGGTGCGCGACCGCGTTGAAGCACAAATAATGAAGCAAGCGCTGAGTAAAGCTAATATTGCCAGTGTGTATTTGTCACGCGACAGTGTATTTAGCCAAGAGTTAAGTCATCACTTGCTCAATTTTTTAACGGCTTTGCATGGTCAGTACGATGAGGCGTTACTACGCGGTGTATTAGCCGGCCCATTATTTTGTTTAAGCTATAACGATATTTTTGCTCTAGCCGATGATGAAAATAGCTGGCAAGAACACCTAAACTTTTTTGCTCAACTTAGCCATATTTGGCATAAGCAAGGGGCAATGGCAATGCTTGAACGCTTACTGAGTCACAATCAGCTCAGTGCCAAATGGCAAGGCTTGGGCTATAACGTAGAACGTTGGCTTACCGATTTTAGACATCTTGGCGAAATACTGCAGCAAAAACAAATAGAGCTTGAAGGGACACTTCGTTTATTACGTTGGTTTGCGCAAAAGGTGAGCCAGCAAGATGGCGAAACAGTGCAAGTTCGCTTAGAAAGTGATGCGAACTTAGTTAAAATTGTGACTATGCACGCTTCTAAAGGGCTTGAATACCCATTGGTATTTATGCCATTTGCCAGTGGTTATCGTGAAACTAAAGACGCGCTTTATCATCAAAATGGCAAGTTGATTTACGATTTAAGTAAAGACGAAGACGCCCTGCAAAAAGCCGAACAAGAACGTTTAGCAGAAGACTTACGTTTGCTTTATGTGGCACTGACCCGAGCAGTGCATTTTTGTTCGCTGGGCGTGTATAACATTTCTCAAGGGCAAAGTAGCCGTTTAGCAATTCAAAGTAGTGCGCTGGGGCATGTGTTATTCTCAGGATTAGAGATAAGCAGTAGCCAAGTATGGCGCACCCATTTAAGTGAATTTTGTGAGGCTAATCATGCTATGCAATACCAGCAATTTACCTCAGGCGAATTAGTTGATCAGGGCATACTTCGGTTAAAAAATAGTGACACTAAACAGCACGATTTACTTATTAATACAGTAACGGCGCAGATTGAACGTGACTGGCGAGCAACCAGCTTTAGTGCCTTGAGCTTTAAAAAGTATGCTGATCAACTTGCTCCAGGGCGCAGCGATGAAGATCATCAAAAAGATGAGTTTGCCGTGCAGCAAGATGAACTTCCTTCACCGTATAGCTTTCCTAAGGGTGCAAAACCAGGGAGTTGTTTGCACGAAATATTTGAGCAGCTTGATTTTACCAGTCCGGTAAATCATCCCACGAATGTCGAGCAAAACTTAACGGCTGTGATTGAGCGTGCTTTTGAAAAGTACCATATCGATGAGCAATGGCAGCAAATTACCGAGCAATGGGTACTCGATGCACTTAATTGCCCGTTAAACAGCGAGAATAATTTAAGTTTGAGCCAATTAGCTCCAAGTGACTGTTTAGTAGAAATGGAGTTTAATTTACCGCTTAGCAGCCTCAGTGCCCCTAAGCTTAATGAAGTGTTAATTAAACATTTTGGTTTTAACCAAAGTAAACTTGAGTTTGCCCATGTTAAAGGGTTACTAAAAGGCTTTATTGATTTAATTTTTTGCTACCAAGGCAAGTATTATATTTTAGATTATAAATCGAATTATTTGGGCAGTACCGCTGCCGATTATGTGTCTGAGCAGCTAGAGCAAGCAATGACCAGTCACCAATATCATTTACAGTATTTAATTTATACCGTAGCGCTGCATCGCTTGCTTAAACAGCGAATTCCCGATTATTCAATAGAGGCGCATTTAGGCGGTGTTTATTATACTTTTTTACGCGGTATGCCAGCAGGTGAGGGAGTGTACTTTAAACAGCTAAGTGCAGATCAAGTCGTTATTTTAGATGGCTTGTTTAGCCAAGGAGCCATGCTATGAGTGATTTAAATCAACAACCGGGTTTGTTTGATGACTTAGATGATGCCCCTATAGATGAACCTGTGCTCACAACAGCACCGCCAACGATGCAGGGCAGCGAAAGTATTAAAGTCGTGCCGTTGCTAACGTATTTAACGGACGAACATAGAGTGCGTGTGGTTGATGTAAAACTGGCTGAATTACTCAGTGGCACAAACGCACAGCAAGGGTATGACGACCTCTTTTATATAATTTTAATGCTGTGTTTATCGCAACAAAGCCAGCATAGCTGTTTAACCCTAACAGAGGTTGATTGGACTAATCCGTTTAATTTACGTCAAAGCGACTTTACTAAACTAGAAGGCACGCAGCCTGACACTCTCAGCCCATTTAGTAATGACTTTACGACTGAGGCAGCAATACGTTATTTATTCTCACATCACAGTGTTGGGGAGCAAAAGCCGCTGCAATTGTTTAATCAACGGTTATATTTTTCTCGTTTAGCAGGCTATGAACAGACTCTTGTCCAACGATTACTGACAATGAGCGAACGACAACTTAACCTTGATGATGCAGTACTTGCCCAGTTATTAACCCGTTACTTTCCTGATGACCCGAGTATTGACATTGATTGGCAAAAAGTAGCGTGTGCGATTGCCGCCACAAAAGGTTTTAGTGTGATCACGGGCGGACCTGGCACCGGTAAAACCACCACAGTAACAAAGCTGTTAGCGATTTTACAATCGTTATATCAAGCGGCGCCATTGAGCATAAAATTAGTAGCACCCACCGGTAAAGCAGCGGCACGACTAACAGAGTCAATTTTAGGGGCTAAAAATAAGCTTAGTGAAATACCGGCTGATATTAACGCGTTGATCCCGCAAAGCGCGCAAACCATTCATCGGTTGTTGGGAGTTAAGCCATTTACCAATAAATTTCGGCACGATAAAAGCAATCCGTTGCATGTTGATGTATTGATTATTGATGAGGCCAGCATGGTCGACTTATCACTTATGGCTAAATTAATTGAGGCCTTGCCAGATCATGCTCGATTGATTTTACTCGGCGATAAAGACCAACTTGCCTCGGTTGATACTGGCAGCGTAATGAGTGATTTATGCCAAGGGTTAGTACTTGGACAAACACCGCGTTATTCAAAAGTACGCTGTGAGCAATTGAACACGCTGTGCTTTAATGGCACTGTTAAACTCAACGCGCAAACTCAAAGTGAGTTTAAACTCGCGGATTGCATTGCCTTTTTACAACATAGCTATCGGTTTGATGCAAAAAGTGGCATAGGTCAATTGGCGCTGGCGGTTAATACCAACAACCGTGGGATATTAAACTATGTTGAACAACAAAGTAGCGAAGGGCATTTTAGCGATATTATTTTAGACTATGATTTTGTTTCCACACCGATTGAAAAGTTAGTAAATAGTGCCGCAAGTCATTATGCTAATTACCTAACCCTGATAGCGCAAGGTGCCAGTGTTGCGCAAGTGCATGCAGCTTTTGCCAGTTATCAGTTACTTGCTGCAGTACGTGAAGGCGATTACGGCGTTAATAGTTTAAACCAGCGTATTGAACGGGTATTACAGCAGCAAGGTTTAATTAGCGTTAATCCTAATCAGCGGCATTATATAGGGATGCCGATAATGGTTAGTCAAAACGACTACCAGCTAAAATTATTTAACGGTGATATAGGGATTTTAATGCCCGATGATAGCGGCCAACTCAAGGCACTGTTTATTGATGAGCAAGGGAATGAACGGGCATTTTCACCCGCACGGCTTCCGGCGCACGATAAAGTGTATGTAATGACCATTCATAAATCCCAAGGCTCAGAGTTTAGTTATACCGCGATGGTGTTACCACCGCTCAAGCAGGCGAGTATCGGTATTAATAGGCAATTAGTGTACACGGGAATTACCCGCGCAAAACAGACCTTTGAGCTGGTGGCCGATAAAAAAGTGCTGCAACTGGCCATGGGTAAAAGTGTATCACGGGCGTCAGGCTTGTATGAGCGATTAGTGTAAAGCCATACTTATACTAATCTCTTATTTTTGGGGTTCGTTTTCTAAATAAATTGGGTTGCCAGCCAAAATGCAGTGCGCCCAATCTTAGAAAAACGGTTACCAATAATGAGCCTATAATGCACCATAAATAAGGGACATCTAATAAAAATAGCGTGGCATAGGTTAAGCCTCCTGCAAAACACGCGGTGGAGTAAAGTTCTTCGCGCATCACCAGTGGTACTTCTCTACAGATCACATCACGTATTAAGCCGCCAAATATACCCGTCGTCATTCCCATTGTAAGCGCAACCACCATGGTTGTGCCTTCAATGAGCGCTTTTTCAATACCGACCACATTAAAAATAGCCATACCAATAGCGTCAACCAGCAACATGTAATAGTTAGACACATCAGGTAAGTGGCGGATAAACATAACGGTGACAAAAATAGCGCCATAGGTGGCATATAAATAATCGGGGTTGGCTATCCAAAATACAGGTTGGTTAAGAAGAATATCTCTGAGCGTGCCACCGCCTAACGCAGTGACTGAGCCAACGACGACAACACCAAATCCACCAATATCTTTATCGTGGCCTAATAATGCACCTGAAATTGCAAAGAATGCCACGCCAATAAGGCTTAAAAAATTAAAATACTCTGCCGTCATTGAGGTGTCCTTACCAGATTGAGAATTTATATTAGACATTAAAAGATAAGCGATTGGGGATTTATATTAGCTGAATAACACTGTCTATAATACAAGCACAAGGTTATTAGCCCAGTGCTTGTTATGCTGGTTTTTATTGTAAGTAGTCAACGACCAGTTGAGATAATGATTCTACGCCAAGTTGTAATGCGCTTTCGTCAACATAAAACTGAGGTGAATGATTACTTGGTGCCGTTTTAGCGTTTTGATCTTTTGGAGTAACACCTAAAAAGTAAAACAGCCCAGGGGTTTCTAATGCATAATAGCTAAAGTCTTCTGCACCGGTAATTAAATCTGTGGTAATAATGTTGTCAGCACCTGCAATACGGGCAAGTGTAGGGGTCATTTTTTGGGTCAGTGCAACATTATTTACTGTTACAGGGTAGCCGTGATCTATATGCACATCAGCTTTAGCCCCCGCGGATTCGGCAACCAGTTCAGCGGTTTTAGCTAAACGTTTTTTAATATCGGCGCGCATAGTTTGATCAAAGGTTCTAATTGTACCAATAAGCTCTACATTATCGGGGATAATATTTGAGCGTATGCCGCCGTTAATCGCGCCAAATGAAATAACAGAAGGCGCTTTAGTTACATCTACCTGGCGAGAGGCAATTGTTTGAGTTGCCATTATAATTTGTGATGAAGCAACAATGGGATCTACGCCATTCCAAGGGCGCGAGCCATGAGTTTGACGACCCGTTACGTTAATTGTGAAAGAGTCTTCACTGGCCATTAGAGGCCCTTCTCTAAAGCCAATTTGCCCTGTATTGAGTGAGCTGGTGACATGCAAGCCAAACACCGCTTCAGGCTTTTGCTTAAATAAGCCTTCTTTTAACATCAGCTCAGCGCCACCTTCTTCGCCCTCGGGGGCACCTTCTTCAGCCGGTTGAAATACAAACAGTACTTCGCCCGCTAACTGATCTTTTATTTTTACCAGTGACTCTGCCACGGCCATTAAAATAGCAACATGAGTGTCGTGCCCGCAGGCATGCATAACGCCTATTTCATTGCCACGATAGGTTGATGTTTGTTTAGAGGCAAAGGGTAAATCAACTTGTTCGGTAACCGGTAAAGCATCCATATCAGCACGCAATGCGATTAAAGGGCCTTTTTTACCGCCACTTAATTTAGCCACAACACCGGTATGAGCAACATCGGTTTGTACTTCAAGACCCAAAGATTTTAAATGGTTAGTAATGTACTTAGCGGTTTCAAATTCGCGATTACTCAGCTCTGGATATTGATGCAAATGGCGACGCCATGTAATGACTTTTTCACTTACACTTTGTGTTGCTTGTTCAAGTTGGGTGTTAATACTACTAGCAAAACTAGGCGCTGAAATTGCCGTAAATAAAACACTGCCAAAAATTATTTTTTTTATCATTTTAATTCCTTGGTTTTCATCGTGTGTAATTAACTTACGCTATTACATTAATAAAAAGTAGTGTTGTTTAATAGTTAACCACAGTTAAAAGAAAGTTTATTGATACTGCTTAAGAAGGGGATAAAGCTATTTTGTTTAACACAATAGTTTGGCGCTTTTGTCGTATTTTAACGCAAATATTTAGCTTTAACGGTGAAAATGATAACAAAATGTTGCATTTTTTAAATTTGTTCCCAATACTGGTCAATGCATTGCTTTTACCATGCACTGACAACAGCGTGTAATAAGCTAAGCATAATAAAAATATTCAATCAGTTAAGGATTAATATGAACAACACACACACTTTTAAACGCGCGACTTTATTTGCAGCAGCAATAGGGCTCTTAATGAGTTTTTCTGCGCTTAGTAAAGAGTATAAAGTAGTTTTAATTCATGGTTTGCAAGTATCCCAACTTACCAATAAAGCAGGTAGTGATGTAGTAAACGATGGCCAAAGCTATTGGCAGTCTTATTGGGTAAACCGTGCCGACGAGCGCATTGACTGGCCTGCGTATGAACGAATAGAAGGAAAAATTACTACAGATTGGGTATGGCCCAAGCTACAACAGATCTCTCGCTCAAATTTATGCGAGCCAGGCTGCGTGTTTGTAACCCACTCTACCGGTGACTTAGTTGCCCGATATATTATAGATAACCAAGAAAACTGGCTAGAAAACGCGGGTTTAAAACCGCTTAATATTATTGCTACCTTTGATTTAGCAGGTGCTGGTGGCGGTAGTGAATTAGCCGACTTAGCGGTGAGTGCGTTAACCGGCGCATCGTGGAATTTTGCTGTAGATGCTGCATTAACTTGGTGGCTAGGCAGTGAAGTTAACGAGGCGGTTGGCGTATTACATGATTTAAAAGTTAATAATGCACGTAGAATCGCGCCATTACCTGATGCGCGCACACCGCGTTTACGCTTTGTGGCCGATGGTAATGCATACTTAGGTTTAACGGCTGGCTTTTTGCGTGGTAACGATGATTCGGTAGTCGCTACTCACTCATCATGCGGTGCAAGCTCGGTAAGCTCATTTGGCAGTTGTAGCGCCAATATTGATACCAATGGGCGTTTAAAATCACAAGGTGATGCTGTTAGTAGCTTCATGCCATACCATTATCCATTAATGATGACTAACAGTTACAGCCATAACGAAATTCAACAAGCGCAGCACCAAGGTAATGTAACGGTGGCAATGAATAATATTAGCGTGGCTGGCGATACATTAGGATATGAAACTGTCGATGAAACTACCGGTAGCTGGTTTTGGAAAAAACAATACCGCTATGTAAAAGGCTCTGATAATTTGAGTGCTTCAACGCTCATATATAATGTGATCCCATAAAGGTGATTGTGCGTGCGGCTTTATATGTTGCACGCTTTTTTATACCAATTCGCTTTATGCAGTTATTTATTTTTAGGTAAGAAAACCTGAATGCAAATTGCAACAGGTTATCGCTCTAACAATGATTAACTGCTAGGGTCTGTTGACCTTTGCGGATTACAATTTGTTCAAACTAGGGGCGGTTTAATCGCGGCGCGAGGTTTGTAACCTAGTGGGCTAAGTCAAAACCGAGCAACAAAGAGTAAATCGCCCCTAGGCAGAACCCGAAGGGCTGCGCCTGTTTGGTATCGATGCTGCGTTATCGCCTATTTATGGGGAATAACCACACCACATAGGCTCTGCCTTGCCTAAATACCAAACAGACTGCTGCAAATTCAACCTTGAAAGGTCAACAGACCCTAGTATTTATAGGATAAATAACAATGAAAAAATCCTACGTTATTGTTTTAGTAATAATAGTTACCGGCTTGATGTGGTTTTTAGGTAAAGGCAATGCTAGTTATTCAGCTTCGCAAACAACAGCTAAAGAGCATAAAAAAACACCTGAATTTGTAGCTATGCCAGCAAAACCTAAGGTACTAGATGTTAAACCAAGCATAAAAAAAACACCTAAAGAGCAGCATGAGTTTAATGAAGATATAGCTAAAGCAGCATCGGCGGTGGCGCAGCAATATCAACAAAACTTAGTATTCCCGCCTTATTCACAACCTTTAACGGTAAATGATGAAGACCGGCTTAAGCCAAATCAGTTTTTTCCGGTTACTAGCCCAGTGGGGGAGCAGGGCGGGGAGTTAACCTTAAGTTTATCTCAATATCGCTATGTCTATCCGCAAGCGATTAAATTAACCATAAGTGCACAAAATTTAGACAAAGTACAGGTGGCACTCAGTAATACTGATACTAAACAGCTGTTAAAAACACACAGCGGTGTTGCTCGTGACAATGAGCTGGCAATTACGTTTAAAGGTGAGGAGGACTATCCTCGCAATTTACAGTTATTAGTTGAAGCCGACATTGCGGGTAAAATGGTTCCTGTGGTGGCACAAATACAATATATGCCGCCTAGTGCAACCCTAACTAGCTTTGATAACGCATATCCACGTAATGATAATATGATAGTGCCTGCTAATTTAACAGTGATAAAAAGTGGCTTATATCGCTTAAGAGCTAACTTATACAGTGGTACTTCGCCATTAGCACATTTAGTTGCTAAAGCTCGCTTAGATGAGGGCAGCGAACAAATTGATTTTAAAGCGCATTGGTCTGTTTTGCCTAAGCAAACGAATGATTTGCGGTTGAGCGACTTTGTTATTGAACGTATGTCGCCAAGCCCAGGTGAGCGAAACAGCTTTGGGCAAAGTAAAGTGAGTGAGTTTGCTATTGAAGATTTTGCTTATGATAGCTTACAGCAGCTGCCTTATCAGGCGAATAAACAAGAATTGCAGAGTTTAGAGTTTTTACAAGGATTAGCTGCCGGTAAGTAGCAGCATAGAGCAGAGTGAAGGGTTTGCATTACTGCAAACCCTTAAAAAATTAGCTTAAATTAATAGTAACCACGTCGGCTTGGTCTGTTTCATCTTGTTCAGGATTAACCGGCGCTTTTGGAATATCTGGTTTATCTAACGCGATATCTCCACCATCAATAACGTCACCGGTTTGCAGATTAGCAAAATCAAACAATTGGTTATCAGCTAAATGCGAAGGTACAACATTTTGCATGGCAGTAAAAATACTTTCTATACGCCCTGGGTGCTCTTTATTCCATTGTTCTAGCATGTTTTTAGTGTGCTTACGCTGTAAGTTTTCTTGTGAGCCACATAAGTTACACGGAATAATAGGGTAGCCTTGGCTAAATGCGTATTGGCTAATATCGGCTTCTTTACAATATGCTAATGGGCGAATAACCATGTGCTCGCCGTTATCACTCATTAGCTTAGCCGGCATACTTTTGAGTTTGCCACCGTAAAACATATTTAAAAACAAGGTTTCTATCATGTCATCGCGGTGATGGCCTAAAGCTATTTTTGTGGCTCCTAGCTCTTTAGCGGTGCGATACAAAATACCACGACGCAGACGAGAGCAAAGTGAGCATGTTGTTTTACCTTCAGGAATAATATCGGTAACAATACTGTAGGTATCTTCTTCGACAATTTTATATTCAATATTTAAGTTATCAAGGTATTCAGGCAGTACATGCTCAGGAAAGCCTGGTTGTTTTTGGTCAAGGTTAACCGCAAAAAGCTCAAACTTAATAGGGGCAACCCGCTGTAAATGTTGCAGCATATCGAGCATAGTATAACTGTCCTTACCTTATGTGCAATACCTTTATTAAAAAACCTTATACTTCTTTGTTTTAAATGCCATTATTGTTTAATAATCTTTATAAAAATAGTCATAAATAGAAAGCCTGTTAGTTATTGGCGTAAATAAAGTTTTATAGATATTAATTACTTTCCGTTTTGAAAAATATATAGGTAGTTTTATATCTGTTATAATCTCCTAGTTACAAATTGAATACCTTTAGAAAAACCAACAAAATTAGAGGTTATTTTTGATGGAAGATATGACAAAGTCGCTTGGTTATAATAAGTTGTAATTTGACCAGTCAGGTTCGTCCAGTAGAGCTCAAAGCATGTGGCTGTTAGTCGACTTAGAGCTATAAGCAGACGGTGGCTTGAATTCGTTTTTGGACAGAAGTGTGTTGGAAAGTTCAAATTAAGGCTTACCAACTACTAGCCTTGGTAGTCCATAAAAATGGTCTGTATAAACAGACCATCTATGCAAAATGATTAAATCAAAGCATCTTCTTCATCAAACCATTTAGCTCTTACATAACGCTCATATTTATAGTCTTTTAAATCTAAGTTATCAGCGTGATCTAGCACAATTACTTGTGAATATGAGCCTGACGTTTTTCTGGCTTCTTTTAAGCTTTTTATTATTTGGATGTATATATTCTCAACCTTTTTAATATCATCATTATGACTACTGAAATCTCGTGGGAAATAGACTTGGCTGGGCTGGTCTATAAATAAGAAGTTAGGAACAGGTGAGTTTTTTTTGTATGAGAACAACCGTAGAAAGCTAATAGAAGCCGCTAGGTGAAACGCTAACCAGTTTGCACCACTACCAAAATCAGACAACCTTAGCTTCCCATATTTCTTGTCATTGTGAAAAATAGAAAGATCTCGCAAATTTATATTTAATTTGGCAGGCAAAAATTGTTGCTCAAAATCGAGTGCATTCGCAATAGAGTTTGCCCAACCATTCAATTTCGACTGGCAATCAACTAGGTCTGATTCAAAATCATATTTTTGAATCCGTTGCTTTAAAGAGTTTAGCTCTTCTGCAAGTTCCTTCTCACCATAATCACTAACTTGAATTCTATTGCTAACTTGCTCGGCAACAACTTCTATTTTAGCTCTTAAATATCCAAGAGAGTCTCTTTTGTCTTTATACTCTTTTACCTTAGCATTATAGCTTTCTAAATCATTTATTTGAGCAGTCAATTCTGAGATTACTTTTTGAATCTCTCTTTTGCTTTGCTTTAATGTCTCTAGTTGCTCGCTATCAAACCTTGCAAAACCAGCCATTGAGCCTACTTCTGAGTTCAATGAGTCCAGCGCAGTATTGATTAACGAAGCTTCCTCTGAGAGTGATTTAACATCACTCCCACATATAGGACAATGACATGAAGCCTCTTCCACATGTTCAACTCGTCCTTTCAGTTTAGATAAATGAGAAATAGTCTTTTTCGCACGCTTAGATACACTCTCAATTTTCGTTAACTCTGCATTAACAGAATTTAATTCAAGCGTTTTAGTAGAAAGCTGAGATCTTAAGTTGCTATAAAGCCTACTTGCGTCTGATTTAAATGGCTCTGCTTGATCAAATGAAGGTAACTCTTTGGTTATTAAAATAAGATCATTAACATTGTGAAATTCTGGCAGCTCTTTTCCTACAATTGAAAAGTAATTTCTACAAAGCCCTTCTAATCGGCTTTGATACTGCAAATTAAATGTTTTTTCTTTCTGCTTTTCTCTATCTATTGCTTTTAGCTGTTTCTCTATATCATCAATCTGCCGTCTCAAAGAATAGTACTCAGCATCAACGATTCCTAAAAATATTGGGAGCTGTTCAATAATGCTGGTTTTCTTACTGTAATCGTCCATTTTAGAAAACAAGGCATGCTTACTGGCAATTAAATTTTGATATTGATAGAGGAAAGGTGTCATATTTCTAAGTGAAGCTTTGCCTTTTTTTCTATCAGAATCATCCAGATTCGAATCTAAAACATTTAGCCCTAAAAACTTTTCAATATTTTCTTGCCCGGCTCCCTTTATTTTTAGTAAAGGCTTATCATCAAAGTATCTGATATTAAAACTTTTCAAAAAAGACTTATCTGTCTCTAAGGACACATATACTTTAGTTCGTTGAGTTTCATCATTAGGCCGAGCAATCACTAAGTAGTTACTTTCCACTTTCATAACGATGCAAAACAAACTAGCAAAGTCTGAAATTATGCCTTTGGGAATTGAAGGGACTGTTGAACATAAGCAGTAATCAACAATTTCGATAAGTGCGCTTTTCCCTTTTTTAGAGTGCCCACTAATTATGTTCAACCCGTTAGTTAACGTTAGCTCCCTTTGTTCACCTTTGGCACTAAATATTATAATTTTTTTAATGTAGCTGTTCATACCTTGAACACTCCTAACTTATAAAAACAATCCTTAGTTTCTTCCTTCGAAAAAATTACTCCCAAGTAATATGCAGCCTTATAGAACTTTTTTGTTTGTTGGCTTTTTTCTTTTTTGAAGTCATACTTTCTTGAATTTTGTAGACACTTGCCAAAGGAATGCCCTGCATTGGCGTAAACAATTAAAGAAGGGTTTACATATTTAGAATAAGCCTCAACATAATGTTGCAACGCTGTAATGTTTAGCCTTTTGTCTCTATGGTCTAAAAACGCGGAATAGATAGTACTATTTGCATTAAGTTTAGAAAGAGCCTCTCTAGATTCTTGTCTTAGAACCAAAGGCAGCAGTATGTATGTGAGCTCAAATGGAGTTTCTTTTCCATAACCTTCTACGAAGTGACTAATTAGCTTTGATAACCAAAATGGGCTTAATGAAAGCTGTTCTATTTCACTAATCTTCAATGTCTTCTGCCTTAATTTTCCAATGAAAGTCAGACTGGTCAGTGTGGGTATGAATAATCCCTTTTTGAATATTTGAAGGAACATTTTGCCCAGTTTTCACTTGTAACGAAGCTTTGCTGTATAAGATTTTTGATTTTTTTATTAAATTTTTCGCATCAATATCATCTATCTCAAGACAAATAACTTCTTTGATATCGCTTAACTGTATGCCAGCCTCATTTACTTGTTTGCTAAACTCTTTTAGTACATGAGGGTTTCTTTCTGCCATTACCAACAAGACATTTTGCGTATAAGTATAATTTTCTGCCGCTTCACTAACTTTTTCAGGGTAAGGAATATCGACAATTTTTTTGATGAAATCTTTATCGTATGTATCGGTGTCTATTTCCGCATCAATTTTTATATCAGGAAAATCCAATACTTCATTATTTACTAACTTTCTAGCCTGCTCCCTTAGAAACTCTTTAAATTCATTTACTTCGATATCCCACTCAGTTGGTAAATAAACGCCTTTTTCAACTATGAAACCAATTAGAGAACGAATTAACGCAGGTTTTTTATTGTCTTTTGCAAAGATGAAAGCAGGATGTTCCAATAAACTTGAATACAAACTTTCCGCATTTTCAAACGAATGCTTAATAACTAGCTTTTCAAGTACGCCTAATAAATCCTTCTTAGTGTATGAATCATCAAACTCAAAAACGCTATTCAGATATGGTCTGATAGTAATATATGCATGCTTAGAGCTATTGATGTCTTCAAGAATATTGCTAATAATCGTAAATTTTTCTTCTGGTGTAGATTGATTCCAAGCGAAGAAGGATGAATTGTTTTTAACTATTGCGCTGGTGAGCAAAATGAACTTTGAATGTGAAGATAGTAGAATTCTATTATTAACCCAATTGGAAAGAGACTTCCAAAAGTCTATATGAGTATCGTTCAAGTTACATTTAGGATCTGCGTGGTGTTTGATCTCATAGTTGTAATCTTCTGTTGTGATATCACCATATTTCTCAATATTTAAAATTGCTCCATCGGCAGACTCTATACAAATTTTAAGGGCAATTAGATATTGGTATAAGTTCCCCAATTGACTGAGGCTTGCGGTGTTTTTCGGCTTACTAACTGTCATATACTAAAACATATTCAAGATAATTCCATTTATCTCTATAACTTATCAAGATATGTAAAATTAGTCTACCTCCTTACCAATACCTAGAGCTTATGCAGTAAATAGCAAAGGCAAGTTTATGACTGTATTAATGTTTAAACGAACATATCTCCAAACAAGAAAAGACTGTTATTGATTTAAAGCGCATTAAGTTTCACGGATTCGACAGAAACATGGAGCAAGATGTGCCGCAGGTTGTGGACAAAACGGTTATACCTCATAAGGTTCAATATGCCAGTTATATTTTGCGTATGGAAAAATTAGGCTATATTGAGCGTAAAGATATAGAATTTAATTTTACTGAACAGGGTTTTCTCTATGCTAGCGAGTTGGCTCATCCGATTAAGACAGCAGTGAATAAATACTGGCAATTTTTTGTAGGGACAACAATTGCATTAATTGCTCTAGTAGTGGCAATAATGCAACTGAAATAAACACGGGTATTACAAAACAGTCAATGTGACGCATTTTACTCGGCATTTTTGGTATGGAGTTCTGTGTTTTTGCTAGTTCAGCGTTGGCACACCTTTTGTAGGCGTTATGTGCCCAGCAGGGAGTAAAGTATAGAGCCATGTGAGAATCCAATGGAATTGAAAGATATCATAAGTATTTCTATATCTGTCATAGCGTTAGTTGCATCAGTGATAGCTATCTATTTATCACATTGGCATAAAAGTTCTAAGGCTATTCTTTGTCTCAATAGCAGACTTTTTGACTGTCTAAATGAAAAGACAAAGCGGGAACTAAGATATACATTTAGCAATACTGGAAACCAAGAGTTGTTCGTTAAAGATGTGTCACTGCTACGGGGGCAATCTCCGTTAGGGAACTTAAAGCATCCATCTTCTTATCTGGTTATTCCGTCAAACCACATCGACCCATTTGTTATCAAGCCGGGTGAAATCAAATTATTTATGCTATCTCATGAAGTTGATTACGAGCTAGCTCCTGATTACGATGAAGAATTAAACAAGTACATACTAGTTAGTCTAGAGGTTATTTCGACTAATGGTAAACGCTTTCAGGTTACTCATGACATATCAAATCTTGGCCCATCAGGCCCAGATATAAGAGATAAAATATGGGCTGGTGTTCCACTTGGGGGAAGTGTTTGAGTGAAAGCACATAACAAGTCAAAGCAGCGGAAAACCACTCGTTGCGCTCGCATTTTCCGCTGTTTAAAGCGTTACTGATTAAATACTCTAACGTGTTTTTGTCCAAAAATGAGTTAGATCGACCGTCTGTTTTTCGCTCGGTGTAGGCTATTAGCAAAGTCCAAAAAAGCGGCCATTAGCAATATGTATTTATGTATATAAATCTTAGCTTAATCTTTCAGAGTCAGTTAACAGTCTTTAATCAGATCTAACATTCAAAAATGTTTGTTAACAGAGTTCACTTTCAAGTTTCCTTGAAGCCCAACCTACTGAGTACTTTATATTGTCTTGTTTAATCTATTTGATTTGGGCATCATATGAACATTGGTGTTAATTTAATTAAGCACATTGTTTTTGAAAAGGAATGTTCAATGCGTCAAGATTATGAAGAAGTTACTGTCCAAGAATTAGAGCAAGACATACTAGCTGTTACCGGCGACTCAGTCCAAGCAAAAGCTAAATCACAGGCTTTTGCAATTTATTATCGTAATGTAGTCATTGACTCTACCCGCTATCAGAAAGGAATCATTACAGAAGATGATTTGAAATATTCTCGCCATATTCAATGGCAACACATGAAAAGCCACTCCAAGAAGTTAGCTGAAAATATGGCTAAAGTTGGTAGAGGAAAGCTTCCTAAAAATACAGCCGCACATCATATTGTCTCTTGGAATGCCATGCGAGCAGCACGTTCTCGTATGCGGTTAGCGGCATTTGGTATTGACATTGATCATGAAGCTAATGGCGTATATTTACCGTTACATAAAGCGCACGTTCCTCTGGAGTCAATGCCTGACGCTTATGCACACGCAACCATCCATACGAAAAAATATTATTTGAATGTAGAGTTTCTTCTTGACCAGTCAATCAACAAAGGATTAGGACACAGAGGGATAATTGAAGCATTACGTCAAATTTCAGATGGCCTTGAAGATGGTGAATTCCCAATCCATACAAAACTAAGTGGAACTCAGGTTTAATAAAATGAAAAGTTTTAATAAAGTATATGGTTTTAATATAAACCCTGATTTATACCTTTACCTCAATGAAACAGGTTTCGAGCAAACGATGCAATTAACAGAAGGCCAAATTTTACTTTTTGATGGCCATTCAATGATAGATAACTGGCGCACTCTTGGAGTTAACTGGCTCATTGATGAGCATGATGTAAACGCTGGGCTTCAAATACCAGATATTGCAGGACTAGGAGCTACTTCTTATGTTTTATCAAAAGAAGTTAAAGCAATAATGGAACCTAATTTAGGACACAATGTTGAATATCTTAAATGTGATTTGCAAGGTGAAACTTGGTATGCGCTAAACCTAGTTGGTTTTGAAGATGCTCTAAACCATGACCTTACTGAGCATAATTATAATAAACGTGGTGAAATAAAAATGATAAAGCCGTTCAAGCGCTTAGTAATAGATAAGTCAAAAGTAGAAAACACAGCTTTATTTCGTACCAAAGAAACGGGGTTGAGTTATATAACTACAGATGCAGAAAATAGTTTTTACTCTTTAATAAAAGAGAATAACCTTACTGGAATCGATTTTCATGAAATAGAAGCTATCTAGCTTTATAAGAAGCTCAAACATGTTCTTTCAGTCAGTTATGATTGGTTGAACCATAATGGAAAGAGCTCAATGATATTGCTTACATCGCGCATAATTTAAACGAGGTTTGAACAGTAGGACTCAATTAAATCTGACAGTCGCATTTGTGCCAATAGTGGACCTTGAAGTGTAACTCCTTTCAGCCCCTGTTCGCTTCATTTGAGCTAGAAGCGTTGATGCCGTCAATTTTGATAAAGCCATTAAGGTAGAGCTTTTGTGATGATTTTGCCTGCTCCCACCTTGGCATACGACGTCAGTGCTTCGATGTCTGGAGATGACTATCGTAGAGTCTGGAATCAGCTGTCAGGGGTATAACTAACCTGATAACACTACTTGCTAACTAGAAGCGACTTCAACGTTGCTCTTATTACGACCCCCCAAGGTGGTCGTTTTTGATCCAGTAACCGATACGCGATAACATGGTAGTGCTTTGTCAGTTGAAAGTTTACAATAGAAGGCCCATCTAAATATGTGGGCATTTAGGAGAGGGAGCTGCTGTGCATATCGAGAGAATAAATCTACAAAACTTTAGAAGTTTCGGGCCAGAGGGGCAGAGCATAGCTGTCGATCCGGATCTAACCACCTTGGTTGGAGCAAATGGTGTTGGGAAAACGGTCTTGATGCAGGCCTTACAGCGAATGTTCGGCATCTCCAATGAACAGCGGACGATTCGCCGTCAGGATTTTCATATTCCCTCTTTGGAGGTAGAAATACCCAACAAGCGGACTCTCACGCTTGAAGCCATTGTCGCCTTCCCCGAACTGGATGATGAAGACGGAGATCACTCTGTGATACCAGATTTCTTTCATCATATGAGCGTTACAGATGAGGTTGGAAAACTGAAGTGTCGTTTGCGCTTGGACGCGGAATGGGAAGATGATGGCTCAATAGACGGGTATATTACGAGCCAGTTTCGTGCGGTTACGACATGTGGCGAGCCAGAAGAGGCTGATTTTCAAAATGTGCGCCCAGCGGATCGTTCTCGAATCCAATTGATTTACATCCCTGCCACACGATGCGCAGTTTCTCAGGTATCAGCTTTTCTGAAAGGCCGACTTTGGAAGGCTATTAACTGGTCGGAACAAGTTCGGTCATCTTTTACTCAAAAGGCCACAGAGCTGAACGAATCTTTTGAGGGTGAAAAGGCTATTAGTACCGTTACCGGAAAGCTTACAGAGCGTTGGCAGGAACTGCACTCTGCTGGAACAGATAGTAAACCGAAGTTTCGCCCGGTCGACCTACGCTTTGAAGAATTCGTTCGTAAGGTAGAGGTACTCCTGCACCCAGATGAAAGTGGTCGGGATCGGAGCATTAATGAGCTAAGTGATGGACAAAGTTCGCTGTTTCACATCGCCATGACTTCAGCCACTCTCGATGTTGAAACCGAGATATTAGCCCAACCAGAGAGTGAAGATTTTCTCGGTGCAGACTTGCCCTTGCCCTCGTTGACTATTTTGGCACTTGAGGAGCCGGAGAATAACCTAGCCCCATACTATCTATCTCGAATCATAAGCCAGATCAGTAGCCTAGTGCATGGTTTAAGAGCACAAGCAGTGCTATCTAGCCATTCGCCGAGCATTCTCGCCAGGATCCAACCAACACAAGTAAGGCACTTCAGGCTAGCAACAGAATCAAACAGCACTGTGGTTCGTCAACTGACTTTACCCGATGAGAAGAATGAAGCTGCAAAGTACATCCAGCAAGCGGTGAGAGCCTATCCAGAGTTGTATTTCGCTAAGGTCGTTGTTCTCGGTGAGGGAGCCTCCGAGGAGATAATTCTTCCCACTATATCAGAAGCTATGGGCATACCAATTGACAAGTCTTTTGTCGCGATGGTTCCATTAGGGGGCCGCCATGTTAATCACATGTGGCGTTTGCTGAAAGATCTGAAGATACCGTTTATTACATTACTCGACCTAGATTGGGGGCGATTTGGTGGTGGCTGGGGAAGGATCAAGAACGCAGTCGCCAAGTTGATAGAGTATGGAATACCAGCTGAAAGTATTTTTACTCAGGGAGTGCATGCTGACGGGGTTTCTGTAAATCTGGCTGAGTTTGATGCCTTCAGGTGTGATGATTATGAATTTATGAGTCGTTGGGTTAGCTATCTTCGTCAACCCCATTTTAACGTATACTTCTCCAGCCCATTAGACATTGATTATTCGATGCTAAAAGCATTTCCTGAACAATACCGGGTTGCTCCCGACGAAGGCTCGACCGGGCCATCTAGTCGTGGGGAGCCTGGTGATGCCGTCATGGGCGACGAGGGAAACCCTGAATTTTACGCTGATGAGCTGCTTAATCTGCGCTGGTACAGGTACCTGTTCTTAGGAAGAGGTAAGCCTAGTACGCATATTCGAGTGCTTGGATCGATTCCGCCAGAACAGTTGGCTCAGAATGCGCCAGAAGAACTGCGAGCTTTAATTCGTTCAATTCACGCAGCCCTTCAAAGCTAGGGGGCTAGGTGAAGTATATTCAACCCGATCACTGGCAGCCCCAAGGGATCGACGATCTTGAGCCAAATGCTTGGCAAGCACTAAAGCAACGAGAGTCCACAAGCGTTATCGCTGGTCCTGGAGCCGGAAAGACAGAGTTTTTAGCGCAAAAGGCTGCATATTTCCTTGAGACTGGCCTATGTCCACCAAACAAAAAAATTTTGGCCATTTCATTTAAAACTGATGCCGCAAAAAATCTCGCAGATAGAGTGAAAGAGCGTTGTCCAGAAGAACTCAGCAATCGATTTATTTCGATGACTTTTGACTCTTTCACTAAGAATTTAGTAGATCGATTTCGCATGGCCTTGCCTGAGCGCCATCGCCCATCAAAGCGATATGAAATCTCTTTTCCATCTTTTCGCCAAGAGAAGCTACTTATTAGTAGTTTCAGAAATAATCTTGGAAATGCGGTGGGTATTTATAGCTTTACGCAAAGACTCCAAAACATGAATCAGTTTATCGGAAGTGTGCGGATAGGAGATCCTAAATTGTCATGGTTGGAGGAGGAATTTTTAACTTTTTGGTTGAGTCAGCAAATAAACTATCCCTACGGTGTTTCCAGAGTGTCATTTCCGGCGCTAAATCGACTTGCTGAATATATCGTTCGCACTAACGATCATGTTCGCAGATCTATTAGAGCATCATACCCTATTGTCTTTATGGATGAGTTCCAAGATACCACATTTGCTCAATATGATTTCCTATCTTCTGTTTTTAAGTCTAGTGAGGCTGAGGTAACAGCTGTAGGAGATTACAAGCAAAGAATAATGGGTTGGGCCGGTGCTAAAGCTGATGTGTTCCATCAGTTTGAGGCTGACTTTTCGGCACATCGACATTCTCTGCTCCTTAATCACCGCTCTTCACCTGAATTGGTCAGGATACAACATGTTATTGCACAAGCTATTGACCATGAAGTGAGAGAGGTTCAGACAAGTAATAATAATTTAGTTTCTGGTGATGCCGCTTGGATTTGTTGTAGTTACAATATAAATCAGGAAGCGGCTCATTTGGCTCAGTGGATAGCAAATGACATGCTAGGTAGGTCACTGAGTCCAAGAAACTACTCTATTCTGGTACGTCAAAAACCAGAGGATTATGAGCAACAGCTATCTTATTATCTCGCTCAACATGGACTGAGCTTACGAAATGAGAGTGTGAAAATAGGTCAAACTACATTACAAGATTTGCTTGCTGAAGAACTGACCACTTTGTTCTCTACTCTGCTAAGGGTGGGGCTTGGCCGTCGAAATGCACAAGCGTGGAATCAACTATCATCAGATATACAGATTCTTCGTAATACGAACCAGGAAGATGAAAAAGCACTGCGACAGGTTGAACGCGAGGTAACAGAGTTTATTTCTACACTACGGATGTTAATGCAACAGCCTCTGACACGGATAAATGGTCGCGATGTATTTGAGCGAACTATAAAATTTATTAACTCAGACGATCTTCGCAGCTCCTTTTCTCGTTACGCTACAGGAGATTTACTTGAAATAAACCTGGCAGCACTTGAAGAGTTTTTTACAAACTGTGTTGATACTCAGAACTCTTGGGCAGGTTTGCTAGATGAGTTTGAAGGCACGAACCATATTCCTCTTATGACTATTCATAAAAGCAAGGGGCTTGAATTCGATACAATCATTTTCATGGGGATAGACGACAACGCTTGGTGGTCTTATAAGCGAGGTGATACGGAAGGGTTATCGACATTTTTTGTAGCACTATCTCGCGCTAAACAAAGGGCTATTTTTTCCTATTGTCAGCAAAGAGGGCAACGAACCAAAGTTGCAGATTTTTATGAGTTGTTGAGGGCCGCTGGTGTTAAGGAGTATGCGATCCCACCAAGTATAGTGGTATAATGAATTTGGTCGCCCCATTTGGGGGTAATGTAATACCTTTTCTAATTCTTGAACTGCTAATTGAGTGAAATCTGCTACTCATTTATGTCCAAAAGTGAGTTAGAGTGACGTCCGTTTTCATGATGCAGCGATTTATTTGTTTGTTAGCGTGACCGTCTGCTAGTGGCACTTTACAGCCATTAGATAACTACAATACTAATAATAGTTGGCAAATATTTACTGTGTCGAATGGCTCCGTTTATCCGACCTAAATACTTCGCTTTGCTATCATCAGGCTCTAGCTTTACTTTTAGGCGTTATATCCATATTTGAGCATGTTTATGGTATTTTTTATTGATTCACGACCAGCTATAGTATCTATTAATGTTAAAGGTCTTTTACAGTCGAATTGGAGTGAAGGAGTGTTTAACCAAACATTAAATTGCTCTATATTTTCAAAGTAATCTAGGCAAAAAGAGGTGAATTTTGCAATTTCAAATACATTTTCACTTAGGTTAGTATTTAGGGGCTTTAACTCTTTTTTATAGCGTATATATGAGCTATTGTTAGTTCTAATAGCTGAAGAAAATACTCGTAGACTCCAGCCTAATTCTATCCTTAAACACTCAGCATTTTTGATATCTACACCTTGGCGTATAAAGTTGATTTGCTCTAAATAACTTGATTCTTCACTGATTTTCTTATTAGTTATAATTTCTATAAAGTCTATTTTTGCTTGAATTTCAGAGAAGTTGCACATAATAAAGCCTTAAATTAAGTTATATTTCTTGGTGTAAGTGAAATCGATACTACCTGTAAAGTTCTACTTGATGCTTTAAATTCTAGCGTATTTACCTCAATTCACTTAACCCCAAAGCAATAGCCTCTTGCTGAAAGCGGCCTGATATATTAATTATTCGTTCATAGGCACCGGTTAAAAAATGTTCCTCTGTCGCTTCAGGCCTACAGCTCATAACTGGCAGATCAAAAAAGTCAGCAAAGTTATCAAAATCAAACTGAGCTTTGGAAGGTTTTTTACTTTGTTTATTAAAAGTCATTTTACTTAAATCTTTATCTTCAGTAGGCTCTTCAGCAGTAGCTTTCATCTTTTCAAATTTAACTACATCAGCTTCTAATGGAACATCTTGATTAACTCTAAACGCGTACTCTAAAAGCTTTGGTTCAGCGGGCATGTACATAATGGCTTCTTGGTTTTTAGAGTTTGTTACCCTCAGTATGCGGCCCAATATTTGTCTAAAATGCATTTCTGTCTTTATGTTTGTAAGGTGGCAACAAACCTGCAGACGGGGAATGTTTGTTCCTTCGCTTATCATACCAACAGAAATAATCCACATGCCGTGTCCATACCTAAACTGCTGAATAATACCTGCAGGCTCACTCTCTCGGTAGGTGACAACGATGCTATCTTCGTTAAAGTAAGTTTGCATTAACATAGAGATTTGATGAGCATGCTCAACAGATGCCGCAACAATCAACCCCGCTGCATCGGGATTTTTCAATCTAATTGAAGTCAGCTTTTTTCGAGCTGAAGAAACCATATATTTTATTACCGCTTCATTTTCAATAATATCTTGATAAGAAACGCCAGAGTCATTTAATAACGATTTAAAGCAGCTAAATATTTTAGTCTCAGCATCATCTACAACTGTAATGTGGCTATTATCAACAGCTACAATTTGTGGAATCCGACAAACATTATCTACAATAGCTTCAGAAAGCCCGTAAACGTAGTCACACGCTATTTTGTTATTAGGCTGCTGATAAGATGAAAAAACAATAGGAGCAGCGTCAGAGCGCCAAGGGGTGCCTGTCAAAGCTAATGTGCATTGTGCTTTATTTTGAATATTAAGAATTATCTGCTCACCCCATGCATTAGCATTGTGAATATTAGAGCCAGCACAATGATGAATTTCATCAAATATTACAAAAACACGATATCGTTCAAATAGCTGCCAAAAGTGAACATCTAAATACTGTAAGCTTTGATATGTTAAAGCTCTACCTTTAGCGCCAATAAGCCCATCAAATCGTTCATTCGTTTTTAGCTGTAAGCTTTCCTTAAAGTCTTGAGATACAATTGAGGACGGGGAGAAACAAATAACTAAATCTACCATATTATTTTTTAATAGCTGGTTAGCTAATTCTGAAGCCATTAAGGTTTTACCCGCCCCTGGAGTTGCCAAGGCTAAAAAGTGGCTATTGTCGTTCTGGTATTGCGTAAGTACTAAATTAATACATTCGGTTTGCCATAGTCTTAGTTTCATATTTTATCTAATGTTTCGTTTTGCCTCAGTAAGCCTTCAATGGCTCTTATCTTCCCTAATATTCTGGTATTATTATCTCTAGCTTTGTTGTATTTCGGCTGTAACTCGTCAATGAGCTCAGGAAATTCAGAGTACAGTTCTTTATAAGCCTCAGACTCCCCTATATTCAATAATAATTCAGCTTTGTAGCTATTTAACTTACACAGCAGTTGTTCTGTTTTATTATCGTTATCTTTAATGCCATTAGAAGAGGGAAATTCACTTGCCACCCTAATTTTTTCAATATCAAAGAGGGATGTTTTACTAAACCGAGTGAACCCCTTTTTCTTAGAAATTAACTTTTTGAGCCAGCCTTTTTTGACCAGTTTTAAAAGCTCAGCGTATATTTTTCGCCTAACATTAGTAGGTTCTAAAGAAGGGTCGTTTTTTAAAACTAAGTAAGTTGATCGGACATCGCTTGTTGTGAAGTGATTAAAAGTTTCAACAACGATAATTTGAGCTACATAAGGGTCTAATTTCAAAGTGAATCCTAAGCTACTTTTTATAATGATTATTACCGGGTCATACGTCTATTTAACTTTCTTTTGAACTGACTAATGAAGTAGCTTAGTTATTAACGTATCCATGTAATATTTACTGGTTCTTTTTCCTATTATTTGTGCATTTGGAACTATTCTTCAGCGTGTGCTCTGCATGCGGAGCAATTTTAGGCTTTTTATTTGTGACAATCAAGCTCTGTTAGCAGAGCAAGTGATGTTATGAATATTATTGGAAAAAACGTGAGGATCATTCGAGAAAATAAAGGATGGACTCAAGAACAACTAGCAGCAAAATGTAATTTAATTGATTGGGGAATTAGTCGCAGCACATTAGCTAAAATAGAATCAAATGTTAGAGGAGTAACTGACATAGAAGTTAGTTACTTCTCATTAGTGCTTGATGTAGAAATAGCCATTTTATTTTCAGGGTACTCAAAAATCTAAGGCATCAGCTATAAAATGCCGTCTAAAAATACTAATAACGTGCACTCAAATTGATATTTTTAATGACGACTACATCGGCAAAATAGAAAAAATAAAACTTCCCAATACCAAAATTAAAATACTGCAACAAACGCTAACCAAAGCCATTGGTGAGTTTAAAAAAGTAAACCAAACTCAAGGTATCGATTTTACTAAACGCTTTGAATCGCTGGTGCAGCGCTTCAACGAGCGAAAAGAAGATGACGTACTGATAAGTAGCGTACTTGATGACTTTTCAGAGAGTATGGTTGGTATGATTTACAACGTACACGATGATATTACCGCAGGCGACGAACAAGGCATTGATATTGAAGAAAGATGCTTTTACGACGCGTTAAAATCATTCGCAGTTAAATACGACTTTGACTACCCCGAAGATAAGCTAATGGAGCTTTCCCAAGCGGTAAAAGTAATCGTAGACGACAAAATGCAATTTGTTGATTAGAGCCACAGAGACGATATTTAATCATCACTAAAAGTAGAGCTGATTTTAATACTCGTTAAATTTAAATTCCCACCAATCAGCCGCGATGGAGTGTACAAAGAAACATTTGAGCAAGCGCAGAGTTTTAAATAAACTAGAGTGAACTAAATAAAAAATTCCGTTATGGTTGTTTTGAAAATGTCTTTTAAATAAGAGATGTTTAATTTTTGGGGCGAGAGTATGTACTTCTTTTTGTTAGTGATATTGAGTTATCATTTTATTCGGTGGTGGCGATCTGCATTGGAGACGGCGTTGCAGTAGTTTTTTGTATGTAATTGAATTATCAACTGGCGTAGTTTTACGTCTCAAATTCGCCAAGTAGTCATTTAACGTCTTAATCACAACGAGCCATCTAGATGATAGCCTTTCTTTCAACCCCAGTTCTGTAAGGTATTGGAGCATATCTTGAAATGAAAAGCAGCTTTTTAGCCTTTCATAATGAAGTATATGTTGTTGATATTCAAATCGTGATACCGAAACGTTATTTAGGCCTTCTGCAGCCCATTCAATGACTCTATGAATCTTATCAAGATTAAGAGCTTCTTTGCTTCTATCACGCTTAGGAACAGTTAAATCTCTATTCAATTAAAGTAAATCCTCACTTATTACAGGCCTTGTAAACTACAATGAAACAAGTCCTGTTGTCGGAAAAGGTTAGAACCTCTCCCATAAAAATCAGTTTATTTAGTTAATGAAACCAAATAAATTATTCCTGAATTAAATGTTAAAAAAATGGCTGTAAATAAGCCTCGAATAAAAATAACTAAACTTTATTAATGTTCTAACTTTTTCTATATCTTCTCCTTACTTTTTAATATCGCTGTTTTTATTAATGTATTTTCTTTCATTCTTTTTTTTATAATTACCCGTTAATAATTTCCTCTTGTATATTATGTAAAAACACCAAATGATAATTGATATCGAAAAAGTATAAACATCGTCAACACCAGTTAGTATTTCAACTAGCCTATTGATCAACTTAAAAACAGGATATGTTTTAATTGTTGCAAAAAGCTTTTGCTTTATGACTGTTAATATTTTTTTCCCCATAAGAAAATTCACCTTATATTTGGGGAAAGGCTTTTAACTGATTTTCATGCTCGCAGTGAGGCTACAAGCTAATGATTGATATGAGGGTGAATAATACTTAATCAAGTGTTGTAATTATTTAATTCAGGAATGTGCTAGTTCGTTCAAATTAGAGACCTAAGGTGCAACCTCTAATTTGGACGAATTTAGGATGGTTAAGAAGCGTCAACAATTTCTATGTTTTTTATAGCAATTAAATTTGAGGAAGAGATTTCAGCTCCACCAAATTCTTGTTCTTTTGCTTCTGCAGTTCTATCGATGGTTAAAGTCGAGAAGTCGTATAAACTAATATCTGATAGTTGAGAAAGGCTAATATTTTGAGTGCTTTTAAAAACATTCTCTACTCGCCCAGGAGATTCTTCATCCCACGTACTTAACATTTTCTTTATTTTTTTTCTTTGTAAATTTTCCTGCGAACCACAAAGATTACAAGGAATTATAGGATAATCATTGAACTCAGCTAATTGAGCAATATCCTTCTCACGACAATATGCAAGAGGGCGAATGATGATGTTACGTTTATCGTCACTGAGTAACTTTGGTGGCATGGCCTTTAATTTTGCATTATTAAACATATTCATCATTAATGTTTCAACAATATCATCCATATGGTGTCCTAACGCAATTTTAGTTGCACCAATTGTTTCAGCGAAACCATATAATGAACCTCTTCTGAGTCTTGAACACAAAGAACACGTTGTTTTACCCTCAGGTATTTTTTGTTTAACTACGGAATAAGTATCTTTATCAATAATGTAATAATCTATGCCTTTTTCTTCAAGATAGTTAGGCAATATATGCTCAGGAAAACCAGGTTGTTTTTGATCAAGATTTACCGCTATAACATCGAATTTGATTGGAGCAACACGTTTGAGGTGTAGAAGCGTGTCTAACATCACGAAAGAATCTTTTCCGCCACTCAATCCACAGACAATTTTGTCGCCTTCTTCAATCATATTGAAATCAAAGATTGCTTTACCAGTGAGGTGACGGATTTTATTTTCTAGCTTGTTGCTAGGACTGTTTTTACTCTTCATTAAAATTTTCTACCAATATGGGGATTTTGGGTTACTTAACCGAAGACAAATTATATCATAGGGAAATGAAATTCACGTTATGGTTTTCCCCTGAGTCTTTTTATCTCAGGTCTGCTGCTTAATTTATATCTTCAGGTCGATCTCTAAGAAGTCTATCTATAGATAAGTTAGGAATTTCTTCTGCGTTCTTTAATATTTTCTCAATGAGCGCATATTGTTCGTCTAGCATTTCTTGCATAACATTTTTTTCAACCAGAAGAGCTTTATACTTATAGTAGTAATCTATATCTGCTTCGGTGATGTTTCTAATTATGGGCTGAGGGAGTGAGTTTACTCCCTTGTATCTAGCTTTTGCGTTCTCAAATTCACGCGTAATTTTATTTAGTTTTCGAAGTGAGGGTTTAGTTACGTCAAAATCTAATTCGTTTTTAATTCGCTCTATTAGTAACTGCCAAGTTATTTTTGAATTCCAACGTCTTAAAATAGAAACTATTTTTATCTCTATTTGGCGGGTTAATTTGATTCTTCCATCAATTTTAATCTTTGTCATTTTTCATCCCAAAACTGCCTAATAATTTTGCCAACCGTGGATTGGAAGCGCTTTGATTCGATTCTGTATTTATAAGCAATTTCTTTAATGACTTACTCGAATCTTCTATAGTGAACTGTCTAACCATAATTTGGGCTGTATCAAGGTTCTGAGCTCTGAACTCTAAGCTTGATAAGTCACCTGACATTCTAACGCTTGAACCTTTCGAGATAGCCTTATCTTCGAGAGTCTCTATCAAGACAGTTAAAATAGCTGTTTTATTGAAGTGAGTTTTATACCATTCTTGAGAGGCTTTATTTACGTTAAAACCATGATGTGACTTAACCTGATTAAGCCTTCCCAATTGAACTTTTAAATCCAATTTTAAGTTTTTTAATGCTTGAGTATCTCCCTTTATATAACACATTTCTTGGCAGCCAAAGCAACTGGTCATGAAATCGTTCAAGAAACGACAAGGCATGGTGACTAAGTCTTGAGTGCAAACACCCTCTGACATAATTGTTGCAGGTAATTTACGCATGTGCTTAATTTTATCAATACTGATAAACTTAATTTCAGAGGACGGTTCCATTTCTGATTTTTTAACTAGGATAGAGTTTATTTGCTGGGCGTTATCTTCATCAATAGTATGGATATACTCATAAGCTTGATCAGCATCCTTTCTACCTGACCATAGGTTTATGACTGAAATAGGTATTCCACTTTCTTTAGCATGATGGTTTATCCAGTGCCTTAGTTGATGCGAGTTGAAGGACATGTTTTCTAGACCAACACATGAAAGAGCTGCTTTAATCCAACGTTGTGAAAAAGTAGGCCTTCTAATTGAAATTTGTAAATTGTACATGTTAGGTATAGGGATGGACTTAGTATCGAAAGTATAGTGTTCTTTGTATTTCCGATGTTTGTGTTTGTGTATGGTTGAGGCCGTAAATACAAAAAGTGCATCTTGTACTTTTGTAACTACTTCTTTTCCTCTAATTATAGTATCTGTTGAGCCGTTTAAAAATATATTTGCTTCAATAATCAAAGATGTAAGCTTTGAAAGCGTGGTTTTATTGTTTGTTTTAAATAAATATTTTTTTACACACTTAAAGGTGTGATGTATGCGTGCCTTACTTATATTTGTATCTGGATTGTATATATAAATGATTGTATGGTCATTTGCAATTTCGTCCTCGCAATTAATATCGCTAAGGTATCTGAATCTTTTCCATTTTTGGCTCCGGTGGATACGTATGCGGGTGTCATGCTCGCCAAGTACAGGGACGATGGGATCACTACTATATAAGCCTAGAATTAGTCCTAAATGGAAAATACTAGTTTTTGATTCATAATTTAAATTAGGATAGAGATCTAATTTGTAATTAAATTTGGGATAGGCTGCTATTATTTTATTTAAAGAAACTGATGGATTTGTCATAAAGTAAGACAAAATCCTACCTGGCAGAGATTCTGATTCCATAACACTCAGGATCTTATTTACATTATTGCTTAACGCACTGAGAATATGCGTACGATTGTCGGGATAATTTTTCGATCCTTTCCAAAACAAACTATGAGTTTTTATGCCTGTTTCTATATTAACATGTGATTTTATCCTCTGGCTTGGTAGTGCCCAAATTTCGACGTTCGATCTTGATGGCGTAGCTAAGCTTAAAGTTGCAAATGCGACGGCCAAATAAGCTTGAGGATGTTTTTTAAACCCGTATGTTTTTAGACCTCTAGCAGAATATAACTCATTAAATGAGACCCCAATAGCTGCGACTTTCTCATCTGAAATTAATAGGTCAGTATTTCTTTTCTCTTCTTCATCATAACTTCTAGAACGCGAATCTTTAAAAATAGGAGTTATTAAATACGTTGGAATAAGACTATTATTTTTACACCACGTCCAAAAAACACCTGCACTCTTATTAGAGTAGCCAAGTTGATTAAATTCAAATGTTACCTCATCAAGTGTAGACTGTTGAATATCCCAAATTTCGCTTTTTATTATACTAATAGCTCTCGCTGCATATTGGATTTGATTTACAATATAATAAGGAGATAAATTGCGATTAATAGTTTCGAAAGCAAATGCTCTAACTAGATCAAATTGGCTAGCATCATGATTATCAGTCCATACTGAAAACCTCAAAAAAATTCTTCTTTGATTAGGATGACATGCCCAATCTTCATTCCAATGCGCGGTAGAGCTACCATCTATTTTTTTAATGTAATTTGTTTCATTAAAAGACTTTTTAGCCTTTATTATTAGGTGCTCAAGGTTAACCTTAAATTTATTCATTTAAGTATTCTCGAGATTGTTTAGGGTGTTTTGTTTAGTAATAACTTGTTTGATTCGTTTTATGATCGCGTCTATCTCGAAGAGCTGATGATTATTTCCACCGATATTTACTAGGAAGTCTTTTTTAGCTTGAGCTTTAATTAGTTGAGATTTATGATCGCCTTCAATGAATGGGACAAATAAATTAGCACCGCATGCATAGCAACCTAATGGTGCTCCAAGTCTTTTAGTGCAGGTATTACAACCTATTTCGTTTTTTACACCTCCTAAGTTTTGTCCAAACTCATCTGTATAGACTTTTCCAAAATGCTCGTTGTAGTCTTTAAGTGTCCAACTAAATGATTTTGATAATAGATTATTCTTACAAAATTTTTCATTTATCAGTTCCCGCGACTGAGGTGTTAAATCTTTATAATTTCTCACTGCAGGAATAGTAACACCTGTTAATCTCGCTAATTCTGGGTTACTCAAACCAGACTCCATGCCTCGAGTAATCGTTGAATGCCTAACTCTACTAATGCTAAAAGTTGATGAAGTTATAACCGAACCAAGGTTACGATGAAGTAAATCTGTATGTATGTTGGGACACATTAGAGTGCTCTTGCATTTTAGCGATAAAAGGTCAGGAAAAAGGGGGTAGTATTCCCAAGGGAGTTGTTGGAACTCTACCTCGAATGTGTCGCAATATTTCTTTAGCAATACCTTGTAGTCAACTAAATAATTTAAAATAATTAGAGAAAACATTTCTGAAAATGGAAAAACATCGCCTTCTGGGTGCGAACGAAGTCCAGCGTTTCTTATTTTTGATTTATGAAATAAAATTGAAATAACTGTTTGGTCAATATGTATCCGATCATTATTGATACCATAGTTATGTATATCACAAATTTTACATTGGCATAGTTGAGCTGCTCTTCTTCCACTAATCAAGGCAATAGTTCTACAAATTGCAGCAGAATATTTAAGAAAATTAGTGTCATCTTTATTTGTTAGCCAAGCATTTCGACTTACAGAAACATCGATTAGCGCTCTGTCAATGTGAGTATTAAATTCAGTATCAGAATAAGCACCATTGACAGGGTCATGAGGGTTAATCATTTCGTTTGGAAGGTTATCCTTACACCAGTCCCTTTGAATTTTAAATTCTTTATATAAAAAAATATCATGCAAAACTAGAAATAATGTATTGAGATTCTTTTTATAGGAAGTAGTCAGTTGACCGTAACTAGCTTTTAAAAAGTTGGCATCTGAGATTATTTTAACTCCATATTTTCTAATTATTATACACACAGCACCCATTCGGGACTCTGTAGTTCCAGCAGCCATTGTTCGGGCCCAATATTTAAAAACCATTAGGAGCATTTGTGTATTTTTGTAACCTAATTCTAAATTATATAAGCGAGTTAAATCAGTTACTAAACCTCTAGTAGAAAGGTTCGCTAGTTGCCACCTTTCAGAATAAGTTTTATTTATTAGGTCAGCTTTTGTGATAAAAACCTCGTTCAGATCACCGCCATAGAATCTGATATCAGCTAAAAATTTTTCATAAGGCGATGGTAGTCCGAGTTGACTCTTTTTATTGTGATTCGTGGGCATCAGGTAACCTTTCTATTAAATCAGTTGATGAATACCAATTAAGCTTATGATGAACGTTAGCTTAACCTGAACTGTTTTGGCTAGTTATTCTAGAGCTTAGCTCTTTTTGGCGAGTGAGGTGGTAATCTTTCGTTTTTAAAGCCAATCTAAAGTTATTATAAATATCAGCCATTTTTGAGTTGGCTGTCCAGCCCATAGCATACTTTCTGATATCTTCTTTTGTCTGGGAATCAAGGTTTAGTTCTTTAGCTAATGAGTCAATATCAATATCAAAAATCTCGTTCCATTTGTGTCTGAGTATATGTGGGGTTACTTCTACTGAAAGAGTATTGCTTATTTTTTCGAATATTTGATTGTAACTGCGTAAACTCAAAGGTTGACCCAATGTATTCCTGGAGTCTTTTTCAGTAACAAAGACAAATTCATGCGTTTGAGTATTAGGTAAGTTACCTCTAATTTCTTTGATGTAATACTCTATCTTTTTTGCTAACTGAGTACTGATAGCAGATACATGTGCTTTCGTTTTTTGAGCGGCTTTATTTCGTCTTTTATCTGTTACATCGTCAGGAGTGCGCGTTACCCGAATTCTTGGTTGTCGATCGTTAAAAACATCGCTTATTTTTAGCTTAGCAACAGCACCACGCCTTAAGCCAGTTTCTATGATTATTTTGATTATTAACTCATTGCGTATTTTAGAATGAAAAGGATTTTTGTTACTTTTTGCTTGAGTTATCTCAAGTAACTCGAAGTACTTCTCATCGGGGAAGTGAGATTGGAATGGATCAGAGAAAGATTTTTTCCAACGACCCATAGATTTTCTTGAGGTAGTTAATTCAATTAAGCACCTATTATAACCTTCTTGTTTTTTAAGAGGGAGTAAATCATGTCCATGACATCGGTTAAAAGCGAATTTATAAAAATGGACAAAGGTATCAAATCTACCTTTGGCAGTACCCTCATCTACTATATTTTTGGTTGGCTGATTTCTTGCCATTAAGTTTCTAAGTGCAACTTCTGAAATTATAGGGATGACAGATTCTGACTCAAGCGTGCTAAGTTTTAACTTACATGATTTAGCAAATATATTGATTTCTTCTTCACTAAAAAATTTTAGACACTCTATGTTGGATATTAAATCAATCTTTCTTTTGTTGAAATATTTAAGAGCGAATAGTAATTCATATGCTTTTCTCTCTATAGTATTAGTTGCTTTAGTGGCAAGTTGGACTTGTAGGTAATAAGTAATCAAATGGTGGACGGGAATGAACTTATCATTAGATATGCTGTAAAAAGTTTTACCATTACTGCTGTAAGAAATAACCTTCATAACTAGTTTCCATTATTTATGGTCACTTAATATAAGCAGATAAAAAATACTTTTCATTATAAAAAAATATTTATTATAGGGAAGCTAATGTATCTCCATGTTTTTATGTAAATAAATTGGATTATTAAGTGATATTTTAGTTTCTGATTATTATATTACACATAATTTGCCGCCCGATAAGCACACCATGATACGATCACCTTCTTCTATCATGTTAAAGTCCATGACAGCTTGGCCTGTGAGGCGGCGTAAACGCTTTTGAAGCTTGTTTAAGTTGTGTTGAGCTTTGGCTTGAGCAGAATGAGACACTACGCCCCCTTATAAACAGTACGGCAAAATTAATTGCTAAAAATAAAGGGGCGTATTATATGCCATATGCAATATCACAGCTACAGCAAACGTTAACTTTCTGCGAGTGGACTTACATAGCCATCAGGTTTCAATGCCAGTACATCACAATCGAGGCTGTCAATAACATGTTCAGCGGTGTTACCCACTAATGCAGCACTTAAGCCGGTACGTCCCACAGTGCCAATAACCACTAACTCACTATTTAAACGATTTGCAACATCCGGTATCACATCTTCTGGCAATCCCTCTTCAATAAAGCATTGATCAGAGGTTAGGTTAAACTCGTTAGCTAGTTCATTGGTTGATTCAATATGATGTTTTTTAACTGATTCATTGTAAAGCCCAGGGTTAAATTCTGGGATTTCTATCGCAATATTTACTGGTGTAGCAGGGTAGGCATTGACTAAGTTAAGTTTAGCATTAGCCAGTTCACATAAAAATTGTGCATCTTTAATTATGCGTTTATTAAGTGATAGGTGTTGCTCATTTTCACTGACTGCATTCACAGCAGCTAAAATATTACCTTGTGCTGGCCATTGCATATCTTTAACAAATAGAACGGGCGTTGGGCATTTTCTAACTAAATGCCAGTCTGTAGGAGTAAAAATAACCGCTTTTAGTGCGCCATGTTGATGCGTACCTTTGATAACCAAGTCGTATTTATCATTGATAACGGTATTAATTATTGCCTCGTATGGGCGATTATGCCAAATAACTTGCGTATCTATATTTATATTTTGATAAGGAGAGATCAGCTCTTTAAGCCATAGCTCACGATCTTTAAGGACGGCTTGACGCATTGCTTCACGTTCATCGCCTGATAGCATAGTAGTCATTTCGTAAGAGAAATCGTAAACCGTCATAAATGCGGTAATGCTCGCACCCGACTTTTTGGCTAAATCTATTGAACGCGCGAGGGCATTTTGATCGTCTTTAGTTGGATCAATAACCGCGATAATACGTTTAATCATTTCCATTGTGCTACTCCATTCACTTAACAGTTATACATTCAGTGTAACGCAAATACACAACAGTTAAAGGGGGAAGCACTAAGATTATTGTTCTATATCAAGAAATAAAGTTTCTCTAATTTTAAAACTCTTTATGTTGAATAAAAGCATGAAGGGCTTTATAAAAATTTAATTATTCTCAGGTTTTATTGAAGTGTTATCTTCTACAGTAAATCCACTCGTTTTTTTCACAAAGCCCACTTCAGGTAGTAAGTTATAAACGTTATCTTTAATGGTAGAAAACAGATAACTCTTTCCACCTCTACTGAATAAGTTAATAAGATACCAATATTTTTTTTCAGGATAAACGGTCATATCAACGTTAATAAAGTGATTGTTATTGATATAAATGCCTCTAACGTATTTGTCATCTATTAGCTCGTCGGTTACATCTGACTGTATTCTAATGCCTCCCTTAGAACGTAAAATAGTGTTGTGAGTAAAATAAATATTTCCCCAATTAAAAGGCTCCGTTACACTTCTTGGTTTATTTGGGTAAGCATTGAGGATAAACTTATCACTGTCTATAAAGGTATTAGCAATAATTTTTACATTAGAATAATAAGTAATTTCTATAGCAGTGCCTTTGGTGTTTTTGAAAGTGTTATATCTTACTAGAGCCTTTGATACAGGTTTAACCGTTGCAAATTTCAATGATCCCTTCAATCCCTCAAAAATATTATCTTCAACTGTAATATCATGCGTACCTCCATAGTTATTATTCCACGGGTGAGTAGTTGTTACTTGTGTGACATTTTCAAAGTAATTATTACGAATATCAATTCTGAAAGAATTTATATTCGCATCATGGGATGATAAATGTGAAGATGTTGCTCTTATAGCCGCATCACCAAAATCATAAAAGTGATTATGTTTAATTGAAATATCTTCGGAGCCTGCAAAAAGGATACCTTGCTCACCCCAAACATAATTAATTTTGTCTGTCGTTAACCCTCTAAAAATAAAACCATTAATTTCTATGAAGCGTGAATTATAAAAGGATAAAATATATTCTCCTTCAAATTGGTCACACTTTTTTAGTATGACGCCAGCATTAGCGGTGATAGTAATGTTACTAAGGTTTCTGACGATAATAGCTGAACATATATCGTAAACTCCTGGTTTGTCTATTTTAAGTTCAGAGTTTTCTGCAGTGTTTAAAATCAAGTCTTTTAGTGCTTGTGAGTCATCAATTCCATCATCGGGGATCATAGAGCTTGATACTTGACTACTAAATAAAATACTTAAAGAAAGAGTGATAAATAGAAATAAAGAATAAGGCATAAGATTGTCCTTCTATATAAGAGTGTAATAGGACATAGTTGCTTTTATGTTAGAAAATGAGCTAGATAAGTAATTATCTTCATCGACTCTTAAAAGTGAATGGTTAATACCTCTACTCAAAGTGTTAGTAGAGATAGAGCATAATTGCAATAATTACGCTCTGATTTAGGGGGGATTAATTTTAAAATGAGAAACTATTATTAACGGGGTTTTATAATAGCAGCTGTTTTTGCAAGCGCGTCATTATCTAAAATAGTAATAAACTTACCTTCTACTTTGATTAAATCTGCTTTTTGAAAACGGCTCAATAAACGGCTAATAGTTTCAACAGTTAAACCAAGGTAGTTGCCAATTTCACCGCGGGTCATGGTAAATCTAAATTCTTTACGTGAAAAACCACGTTCACCAAAACGCTCTGATAAATTATAAATAAAACTCGCTAGACGCTCTTCGGCAGACTTCTTATTGAGTAATAACAGCATTTCTTGATCGTAGGTTATTTCACTACTCATTAAGCGCATAATTTGTTGGCGTAGCTTAGGCAACTTACCAGCGAGTTCATCAAGGGTATCAAAGGGGATTTCACATACCATTGAGGTTTCTAGTGCTTGAGAAAAGCTTTGGTGCTGCATTTTATTAATGGCATCAAATCCAACAAGGTCGCCAGCTAAATGAAAGCCGGTAATTTGTTCATCGCCTTGCTCAGACAATGTATACGATTTAAACGAACCCGAACGAACCGCAAAAATTGCATTTAAAGGCGCGCCCGATTCAAATAAGTAGTCACCTTTGTGTAATGGTTTTTTTCGCTCAATGATCTCATCAAGTTTATCCATTTCTTGGCCATTTAAAGAAAATGGTAAACATAACTGGCTAATACTGCAGTTATTACAGCTAATGGCACAATTACCTTTAGCACGACTTTGAGAAAAATCCATAAGTTCAATCCGTTAAATTTCTATGCACGACATTTTATAATGTTAATGCACTAGCTTATCTGTTGCAATGATCAGAAGGTAGATACCATACCAAATGATAACACTGCCTAATGTTATTCGTGTCCATGGGTGATTAAAAAGCGTATTTAGCTTTTGTGCAGCCATACCTAAGGTGATCATGGCAGGAAATGTGCCTAGGGCAAATGCCAGCATAACTAAAGCACCATTAATGGCACTGCCACTGGTCATTGCCCAAGTAAGTGCAGAATATACTAAACCGCACGGTAACCAGCCCCATAACGCACCATAACCAAGCGCTTTTAGAGGCGAATCAATGGGCATTAAATACTTATTAAGTTTAATTAAGTGCTGCCAAATGAGGGTTTTACCTAGTTTTTCGAGCCACTGTAAGGTGGCGGCTAGGCGCATAATATAAACGCCAACCAGTAACATAAAAATACCGGCTAAAAATGACAAAAATAATGAAAAGGCAGAATTTTGCGTAGCAAACTGGCTACTAATACCCGCAACAAGGGCTCCTGCTAGCATATAACTTAAAGCTCGACCGCTGTTATAAGCTAGAGAATATAACCACGTTTGACGTTTATTGCTGGCAAGTTGCAATGAGCTGGCAATACCACCACACATAGCAATGCAATGACCACTGCCAATTAAGCCCATTAAAAAAGCGCTAACAAAAATAGGGTCAATCATTACTTTTATTGTGCTGCTCTTTGTCGTCTTCAAACAAAATACTATGGCCTTGCTTGTTTAAATCAGAGAATTGCTCGCCTTTTACTGCCCAAAAAAATACGCCAATAGCAATTAATACAAACAAAATAGCGATAGGAACTAAAATATAAATTATGCTCATAACTTTAATAGCCTTAGTGAATTACATATCACAATAATAGAGCTGGCAGACATACCAATAACGGCCATCCATGGCGCAACTAAGCCCATAGCCGCTAGCGGTAATATAGAGCCATTATACAATAAAGAAAGCGCCAAGTTTTGTTTAATTATACGTCGTGTTTGTTTAGCAATAGTTAACAAGTGCGAGATAGAAGCTAAGTCACTGTTTAGCAATACAACATCAGCACTATTTTTAGATATATCGGCACCGGTTTCCATGGCGATAGATAAATGGGCACTGGCAAATACTGGGCTGTCGTTTACGCCATCACCAACCATAGCAACAATTTCACCTTGCGATGACCAGTGATCAACGGCGTCTTGTTTATCTTTTGGACTGCAACTGGCAAGTACTGAATCAAGCTTTAACTTTTTAGCTACTTTGGCACCCGCATCAGATGCATCACCAGTTAGCATATGGCAACTAAGGTTAGCCGCTTGTAAAACATTAATTAGCTTATCGGCATCAGCTTTAACTTTATCTACAAAGTAAAAGCGTGCAACAGCCTGCTTGTTTATATAAAGCGTGGCTTGTGCGTTGGTTTTCTTTGTATCAAACCAGCCACTTTTACCAATAGCGTAATGGGTATTATCAAACTGGGCGCTTATCCCAATGCCTGGGTGGAGTTGTACATCGTCAAATTTACGCTGTCCTTTAAACTCCTTAAATGCACTGGCAATAGGGTGTTCAGAATAACTTTCAAGCTGGGCTGCAATATCAAGAATTTGCTCTTTGCTGTAGTTATCATCAAGTATGTCAATCACGTCGAGGCTAAATTTACCTTGTGTAAGCGTACCTGTTTTATCAAAGGCAAATAAAGTGAGCTTTGATAGCGTTTCGAGCACATGCGCTTGCTTTATTAATATGCCTTTGCGGGTTAAGGTTGCTACAGCACAGGTTAATGCGGTTGGAATTGCTAAACTTAATGCGCACGGGCAAGTGGCCACTAACACCGAAATAGTGATCCAAAATGCAACGTCAGGGTCTACCTGATACCAACCAATCGCAGTTATGGAGGCAAATACTAGTAATACAGCAACAAACCACTGCGCCACTTTATCGGTAATTTCAACAAGCCTTGGGCGTTTTGTCAGGGCATTATGTTGTAGGCGAATAATTTGATTAAGCAGGGTATTTTGGCCTAGCTTGTTGATTTTTATTTCAATTATACCATCATGATTAACCGTGCCTGCATACACGTTATGATCAATGTACTTTCGTACTGGTTGATGTTCGCCGGTCATCATCGACTCATCAACACTGGTGCTGCCTTTAACTAATATGCCATCAGCAGGAATGGTTTCGCCTGCCTTTATTAACACAATATCGTTAAGTTTGAGTTTTTTGGCGGCAATGATGTGCTCATTACCGCGTTCATCGAGCGTACGGGCAGTAAGGGGTAACAACTTTTGCAAGTTAGCAGTGAATTCACTGGCTTTTAAACGCGCTCTAAATTCTAAGTATTTACCTAATAAGAGTAAAAAGGTAAACATACAAATAGATTCAAAGTAAACCTCGCCTACTTCCATTACTGTGGCATAACAGCTAGCGCCATAAGCACCAAAGATAGCCAATGATACTGGTAAGTCCATATTCAACTGTTTTGCTTTTAAGCCATTAATTGCATTACTTAAAAAGGGCAGGGCGCTGTATAGGATAACGGGGGTAGCGAGAATTAAACTGATCCATCTAAAGTAGTGTTCAAAATTGCTGTCCATTCCAGAGAACATGCCAAAGTACATTGCAAAGGCAAACATCATCACTTGCATGGTCATCAAACCTGCAACACCGAGGCGGCGAATATAGGCTTTAGCTGTTTGTTGTTTTTGCTGGGCTTCTACATCTGATTGGAATGGATAGGCTTTATAACCTATTTCAGCCAATGAGGTAATTAGCTCACTTAAAGGCGTGGCGCTTTTATCCCAGTGGATCATGGCACGATTTGTTGAGGTATTTACATCAACGCGTTTTACCGATTTAAGGTTTAATAATTGCTTTTCAATTAGCCAGGCACAGGCGGCGCAGGTTATACCTTCAACACTCAGTAATACCTCAGAGTTGTTGTTCTGCGTACTAATAAATTCATCTTGGATATCTTCATTGTCATAGCTTTTAATAAAAGCGAGCTGTTCAGGAACCAGTTGCTCTACTTTGCCGGCACTTACGGTGCGGTATTTGTAGTAGTCGGTCATTCCTTGGTCAATGATGTTTTGAGCAACCGCTTGGCAGCCAATGCAACACATTGGCTCAGCGGTATTGTCTATAATAACGTGTGCGTCAAACCCTGCCGGCACACTTTCAAGACAATGAAAGCAATTTTTAGACATACTAAATACTACTTATAGTTAGGAGTAACTAAAACGGTGGTTGTGGTTGGTAAAGTGACACTTTCTTTCATTTTCCAACTAGCATCAACAGGTTCAATAAACACTGAGTAAGCACCAGGCGTGTAGCTTTCTAATAATGCAGTAAATTCTTGATTAGCATTTGGAGTGAGGGTAGCTTCAAAATCATGAGCTTTTATAGTGCGATGAAAAAACGATAATTTTAGCGCGTGAATTTTGCTCGTATCGCCTTTAGTAAATTTAAAGCTTACTCGCTCATCAGATACATTTAGGTCACCATGTAAATATAAAGCTTTTGCTTTATCAAATTTGATCAGCTCTAAATTAATTGCTTTGCCTTTTTTATAATAGTCATCAACGACCATATCTGGGCCGTTACCAATGGCTGTAATAAATAAACTAATGCAGCCAATAATTGCAGCTAGAGGGAAGAAGATTAAAAACCAAGGCCAAAAATTTTTATACCACGGAGTCGGTTGCATAGTTGCTCTAAAATTGATGAATGTGCAGCTATATTATAATAAATAAAAGAAAAAGACTAAAAAAAAGCCTCCGAGTGGAGGCTTTTTTGATCTGTATTAATCTATTGAAATAAAAAGATTAAAACTGAAACGTTTTGTTAACTTTATCGTTATTTTTCTTGCGATAAGCTATAAACGTAAGCAGTTAATAGGTGAATTTTGTCTTCGCCTAAGATCTCTTTAAAAGCAGGCATTACACCAGCACGGCCGTGGTTTAGTGTTTCTTCAACAGCACGTTGAGAACCACCGTATAACCAAATGTTATCAGTTAGATTAGGTGCACCGAACGGTAGGTTATGCGCAACTGAGCCTTTACCATCTGCACCATGACAAGCTGCACACATCGCAAATTTCGCTTTACCTGCCGCGGCATCTTTTTGGTTAACAGTACGACCAGATAGGCTAAGTACGTAAGCCGTCATTTCTTTAACGCCTTGCTCGCCTAATGCATCACCCCAAGGAGGCATTGCTGCAACACGGCCTAAAAGTAACGTTTCTCTGATTTTGTCAGGCGTACCACCATATAACCAGTCGTTATCTGTTAGGTTAGGGAAGCCTGTACCACCACGAGCATCAGAGCCATGACATTGCGCACAGTTTTGAGCAAATAAGCGTTGACCAATTTCAACTGCTAATTGACCTTGCGTTTGTTCATGTTTAGTGCCATTTTCAAGAGCGATTTGCTGAGCTGCATCACCCGCTAATTTAGAGTCAACCAATTCTAAAACAGGGGTTTTTGCCAATTCATTGAAAATTGGGCCAAAACGCTCTTCAGCGGCGCGGTATTCTGCATCTAGCTTTACAAAGCGACCGTTTTCTTGAGCGTCTACCACTGCTTCTTTCGATTCAGTTAAAGAGGTAACACCTTGATTTGAGCTGGTCCACTTTGCTAAGCCTTCCCAGTTACCTAAACCTGGGTAAGCTGCTAAGTAATAAACAGACCATACAAACGTTGCGAAGAACATGTAAGTCCACCATTTTGGTAGTGGATTGTTTAATTCTTCAATGCCGTCAAACTCATGTCCACAGCTTTCACCTTCTTTTACACCTACATAGTTTTTTAAGTTCCAAACTAGTAGACCAAAGATAATGATTAAGCATGCAAGGGTTAATACAATAACCCATATACTCCAAAAGCTAGTCATTTCTCAGACCCCTTTTCCTCGTTAGAGAGTGTATTGTTGTGTTTTTTTTCATCTTCAAATATGACATTAGCAGCGTCTTTAAAACGACTTTTACTACGCTTGCTATATGCCCATCCAACAATCACAATAAATAATACTAAAATTACCAGAGTCAAAATGCCTCTGTATGTCCCGTAGTCCATAATAATCTACTTCAAATGTGTGCCAAGTTGTTGCAAATAAGCAATAAGGGCTTGCATTTCTGTTGCACCTTTACCGTCATTCATTGCGTCAACTTTAGCAATGTCAGCGATTAATTCCTCGTCACTGCCATAACCTAAACCCGGGTGTTTTGGGTTTTCTGGGTTAATAGCAAACGTGTCACGGAAAATTTGTAGCTTTTTCAGAGTCAGGCTTGTATCAAGCGTGTTCTCTGCTAACCAAGGGAAGCCTGGCATATTCGACTCAGGAACCACTGCACGTGGGTCAACTAAGTGCGCATAATGCCAGTCATCTGAGTAACGTTTACCTACACGTGCTAAGTCAGGACCAGTACGTTTAGAGCCCCAAAGGAATGGGTGATCCCATACTGACTCACCCGCAACCGAGTAGTGACCGTAACGCTCAACTTCATCACGAAATGGACGAATCATTTGTGAGTGACAGTTAGCACAACCTTCACGCACATAGATGTCACGACCTTCAAACTCAAGCGCATTTAACGGGCGTAACCCATCAACGGGTTTAGTTGTGTCGTCTTGGAACATTAGCGGAGTAATTTCCACCAATGCACCAAAGCTGATTGCGAAAACAGTCAAGATGGCCATAAGGCCGATGTTTTTCTCGATAATTTCGTGTTTATTTTGCGAATTTTTATTGCTCATTATCTGACTCCGTTATGCTAACTGCGCTTGTTCATCAAGTTCTAGCGAGTTATTTTTCGCTGAAACTGTACGATAAACGTTATAAGCCATAACCAGCATACCTGTAACGATGAATACACCGCCTAAGAAACGCATAACATAGAAAGGATGAGAGGCTTCTAACGACTGAACAAAGCTGTACATTAATGTACCGTCAGAGTTAACTGCACGCCACATTAGGCCTTGCATTACACCTGAAATCCACATTGCAACAATGTATAAAACAACACCCACTGTGTGTAACCAGAAGTGTGTATTGATTAATTTAATGCTGTACATACGACCTTGCGAGAATAACGCTGGAATAAGGTGGTAAATTGCACCGATAGAAATCATTGCAACCCAACCTAATGCACCTGAGTGTACGTGACCTACTGTCCAATCTGTGTAGTGCGATAACGCATTTACAGATTTAATTGCCATCATTGGACCTTCAAACGTCGACATACCGTAGAAAGACAATGAAACCACTAAGAAACGAAGTACCGGGTCAGTACGTAACTTATGCCATGCGCCTGAAAGTGTCATAATACCGTTGATCATACCACCCCAAGACGGCACGAATAAGATAATAGACATCACCATACCTAAGCTTTGCGTCCAATCAGGAAGCGCAGTGTAGTGAAGGTGGTGAGGACCTGCCCAAATGTAAAGCGAGATAAGTGCCCAAAAGTGAACAACCGATAAACGGTATGAGTAAACTGGACGACCCGCTTGCTTTGGTACAAAGTAATACATCATACCTAAGAAGCCAGCAGTAAGAAGAAAACCTACAGCATTGTGCCCGTACCACCACTGAACCATCGCATCAACCGCACCGGCGTAAATTGAGTATGATTTAGTTAGTGAGACTGGAACAGCCATGCTGTTAACAATATGAAGTACTGCAACAGTAATAATGAAACCAGCATAGAACCAGTTAGCTACATAAATATGAGCCACTTTACGTTTAGCAATAGTGCCCATAAATACAACAGCGTACGTTACCCAAACAACAGCAATTAAGATATCGATAGGCCACTCAAGTTCTGCATACTCTTTAGAACTTGAAATACCCATAGGTAGAGTAATTGCTGCTAGAACAATCACTAACTGCCAACCCCAAAAGGTGAAGGCGGCTAATTTATCTGAAAGAAGGCGCGTTTGACATGTACGTTGTACGACGTAATAAGACGTCGCAAAAAGAGCACTTGTACCAAATGCGAAAATTACTGCGTTCGTGTGTAACGGACGAAGTCGAGAGTAAGTTAACCATGGTGTGTCAAAGTTAAGTGCTGGCCAAGCTAGTTGGGCAGCAATCAGAACCCCAATACCCATGCCAACGATGCCCCAAATCACTGTCATAATAGCGAATTGGCGTACAACTTTATAATTGTACTCAGTTTGTGATGCTACTGTTTGGCTCATTTTCTGGCTTCCGCTGCAATAAATGCGTTTAGAAATGAATTACCTACTTGTTAAAGTAGGACCTACTATTATTCCAAAGTATACTATCTAAACCCCACAATATGTGGTTGTTAAAGATAATAATCTCAAGAAATACTTGTTTTTTTTGCGGTTGAAATGATAAATTTTTTGGCCTTAAAAAGATAGGTCAATTGCGTAATAATATGACATCAATCAAACTTTATTGAGTTGCTGTCTATTTTTTGAGGTGATTTGTACCTTACTCACTCATTAAAGCCGATAATCAACCAACTTGCCCTAAATGTTGGGCCCATACATTAGATATTTGAGAACCTGCATGTATATATATAGAGTATGCTTACTTTCTTTTCTATTATTTTTACTAGGTTGTGACTTTTCTGGATCAACATCAACATCAACATCAACAGCAAAAGTAAGCCAATCGCAAACTGAGTGTAAAAATAACAAACCATGTCATTTTGAAAATCAAGTTAAGGTTTGGTTAAGCGAAGAAATCTTATCACCAGAGACACCGTTTTCAATTTATGCTCACTTACCTAATGATCTTACAATAACAGCGGCTAAATTGGAGGGAGTAACTATGTATATGGGTTACATTCCATTGCAGTTTACTAAACAAGATAATATTTGGTTAGCCGATACTATGGTTGGTATTTGCTCAGAGCAAAATATGGTTTGGAAATTAGTGCTCACTGCAGTTAATGAAAGCACTTCGGTTAACCAAACGGTTGAATATTATTTTAATGTTACTTACTAAAATGTTTTAGTTTTCAATTATTCATAATCGCACTATTTTTTGTGTAACACACTCCTGAGGCATAGTTTCTTTCCTAGCCGATGTTAGGGTCTGTTTTATGCTCAGCATAAAAAAGCTACATTCATTACTAAGTTAAAGCGCTGGGACTGTAAGCGCAATGATACCCAATAATCAAATCTGATCAGCGCTATACCAACATATGCAATAAAATACTTTTCTTCTATTACACCCTCGTTTTGCTATTACTCCTTTATAGGTATAGATCTAGATTGAAACTCTCAATAAACATAAAATTTGCACGATTAAAACTTTTAGTAAAAAAATTCAGACTAAATAAACAATCTACTTGCATAAATATGGTTAGTAATTAACACCTAGTTTTACCGTTTTAATAATGAGCTGTGATTAACATGTTAATTTACCTATTAAGGGCACATTAATGATTAAATTACATTTGATTACAAACTCCATATATTTGATTTCACCTATGTTTTTTATGTGATTGCGCTTGGTTAAGTTCATGACTTTTATCTGTTTTTATTAATTAACAATGAAACATGCTGTAACCTTTGTCCCTTTCATGGGGTACCTTAATTTTGACTGTTTATATAGTGATCTTTCGTTAAGTTTTCGTTCAGTTAAAGGCGCCTAAGTTGCCCCCGCTCACTCAAAATTCTCATAAAAGTGAGCGTTACCAATTTAGGTAAATTTCAACAAGTAGGGTTCATCCATGAAAAAATCAACTCTTGGTTTAGCTGTAATTGCAGCAATCCCAATGTTCTCAAGTGTTCAAGTTTTAGCTGCAGACGAAGCAGTAAAGTCAATTGAAAAAATTCAAGTAACGGGTTCTCGTATCAAGCGTTCAGACATGGAAAACGCAAGCCCAGTTACACTTATCGGTGCTGATGACATTCAAGCTATGGGTGCAACAAGTATTGATAGTGTTTTACAAAAAATGACCGCTACGGGCGGTGCAATGACCAACCCAGGTATTAATAATGGTTCGGGTGGCAACGCACGTATCGATTTACGTGGCTTAGGTGCTAACCGTACATTAGTACTTGTTAATGGTCGTCGTATGATTGCATCAGGTACTGGTGCAGCATCAACGGTTGATTTAAACACCATTCCGGTTTCGATGATCAAACAAGTAGAAGTACTTAAAGATGGTGCATCTGCTGTATACGGTACTGATGCGGTAGCAGGCGTAGTCAATATTATCTTAAAAGATAATTTTGAAGGCCTAGACATGAACGTAAATTCTGCAATTACCGGTGAAGGCGATGCAACAGAAAACTCTATAGATTTCACTGTGGGTAGCTCTTTCGATAAAGGTAATATCGTTATCGGCATGCAGTACACAGATCGTGGTAAAGCATCACAAGCAGATCGTGACTTTTCAGATTGCCCAATCGCAGAAGATGCAAACGGGTTAAACTGTAACGGTGGTTCTGTTTATGCTGAGGGTGGTCACATTTGGCAAGACAGTACTACAACAGCATTAAACGATAAAGGCGAAGAAGTTAGCGTTGGCTTAGCACAAGGCGACAACGGTTTAAGTGGTCAAGGTGGTCTACACCCATTTACTGATGCTGATCGTTACAACTTTTCACCAACAAGTTACTTATACACGCCAATGGAGCGTTTAAATTTAACGGGTATTGCAACTTACGAAATTAGTGATGATACAAGTTTATTCGCTGAGTTCACTTACACCAAGCGTTGGTCAGAGCAGCAAATGGCACCACAACCTGTATGGTTTGGTTTTAAATATGATGAATCAATGGGTGACTCACTTCTTGGTCAATCATACACAAGTAAAGTAGACCGTAACGGTGATGGTTACGCAGATGTAGATGCTGATGGTAAATACATTACTGAATCTGCAAACTATGCGTACGGTGATGACCTTTTCTACGGTCGCCGTATGTCTGATACTGGTCCACGTATTTTTGAACAGTCAGTTGACACTGTTCGCGCCGTTGTTGGTGCTGAAGGTTTTGTAGGCGATTACTCTTGGGACGTTTCAGCGAACTTCGGCCGTAACGATTCGGTTGATAAGTTAAGTAACTTACACAACATGGGTGCGATCGGCGATAGTATTTTACGTACCGTAGATGGCGAAGTTGAGGGCACATTTAACCCGTTAGATCAGTCTGCTTGGACTTCAGAAGATTTCCGTAAAAATGTATACACAGAAGTAAATAATGGTGGCAGCCAGTTATTCATTATCGCGGCATCTGTTTCTGGCGAGTTATTTGAATTACCTGCAGGTTATGCAGCATTTGCTGCGGGTGTAGAGCGTCGTCAAGAAAAAGCGTGGTTCACACCAGATTCACTAACTGCGCAAGGCCTTGCAAATGACCCTATGGTTGAACCAACAGCAGGTGGCTTTGATGTAAACGAAGCCTATGTTGAATTTGCGCTTCCACTACTAACAGATGCACCATTTGCGCAAAATGTAGAGCTTAGTGCCGCTATTCGTGCATTCGACTACAGCACGTTTGGTTCTGATAATACATGGAAATTAGGTTTAACATGGAAAGCAAATGATGAATTAATGCTACGCAGCGTTGTTTCAACGGCTTTCCGTGCTCCAACGGTTTCAGAATTATACTCAGGTAACTCTCCATCATTTAATCAAGTTGAATTCCCTGGTGCACAAGAGCAGGCTGAAGTAACTGTTGGTGGTAATGATGCATTAACACCAGAAGAAGCTGATACATTTACTGCGGGTATCGTGTATGAACCGCAGTGGTTTGATGGTTTCTCAATGACACTTGATTACTACTCAATTGAAATTGAAAACGCAATTGCAACTGTAGACAATCAATACATTGTTGATCAGTGTTTAGCTGTAGACACTAATGCAGGTTCTGCACTATGTCAGTCAGCAAATGTAAATCTAGACTCTACGGGTCGTATTACTTTTAACAACCAATTACAAAACATTGGTTCTGAAAAGACATCGGGTGTTGATTTAAATCTTGCATACAGCTTTGAAGCAGTAGGTCTTAACTGGAAAGCGGGCTTAGATACAACTTACTTAGATGAATATGTTGTAGAAGTAACTGGTTCTCCTGTTGATTACGCAGGGTTAGTAACATCTGGTTCAGGTGGTTACGCAGATCTTAAGTCAAACCTAACCATTAATGTGTCTGGCGATAACTGGGATGCACAATACCAAATGCGTTACATCGCGGGTATGGATAGCTACGCATGTCTAAATAAAGACACGTGTTATGCACCTACAACACCATCAGTTATCTATAGTGACCTAAGTGGTAGCTACCTAGTAAATGATACTGTTTCTCTTACTGCAGGTGTAAACAACTTGTTCGATAAACAGCCTCCTTACTACACTGGTAACAATGATTCAAACACTGACCCGTACACATACGATGTACTAGGTCGTCGTTTCTTTGCAAACGTAAACGTTAAATTCTAATTTTAACTAATTAGAACCACTAAAAGGCCTAGTTTTTACTAGGCCTTTTTTGTTGAACAAAATTAAAGAGGCACGTAAACTCAGGTAAGTAAAATTAGGAGGCACCATTGTTAAAGCAAGACGAAAATTTATCGTTTGTTATTGAACCGCAATTATCACCGCGTGCAGAGCAGCGTCTCGATCTTTATTTTTCTATCCCAAATGAAATGGGAATTAATGCACAAACACTCAGCGAAGAGTCTTACTTTAATAACCAATTTAAATCTTTTGTAGCCTATAACGCGAATAACATTCACCTTCCATTAGTGCGAAGCCGCTTTGTGAGTAAAAACAAAGGTGAGCAGCAAGACTACCGACAAAATTTAAATTTATATTGTTATCAAGTACGTCTCGCCATTGATGCTGATATTAAAGATGCGTTAAAAATTCAAGAAAGCGATGAATTTTATCAACGGGCCATGGAGCTTTGCGAGCAAAGCCAAAGCTTACTCAGAAAACTCAGACGTTACACCCCAGATAACGAAAAGCTGATCCCGTTTTATACCAATGCTGATAATTACCTAAGTTGGCAAATTGAACAAACTTTTTTAAAGCTGCTTGATGAAGGGCCGCGCAGTAGCGATCACGCAAAAGAGCGAAATGACTTATTAAACTTTTGTAAGTCAGAAAGTGACTACCGAGCAGAGCAACAATATAATTCTGACTCAACACTTAAAGACGCCAACAGAATCACTAATAAAATGCGCCTATTGCAGCGTTTAATAGAGCATGGTGTGATTTTGCAGCGCCAAACCCGTTATCTTAATAGTTATTTAAAACGCTTGGTAAAAGGCTCTGTAACAGCCGTTATAATGGCTTTTGTGATGGTGGTTATTTTAAATGCACGTTCTACCTTTACTGAAATAACCGCTTCACTGATTTTGATTTTAGGGGTTATTTACGGGTTAAGAGAGATATTTAAAGAGGATATCACTCGTATTATTTGGCGTGCTATTGTGCGAGGACGGCCAAAATGGCGCTTTATTTTTAAAAACAGTATTACAAAAGATAAAGTAGCGAGCCAGTTTATTTGGTTAGAATATACGCGGTTTAAAAAAATCCCTAAAGAAGTGAGGAAAATTTTCTCTAAGCGTCGTCAGCAAAATAAACAGGCGGCGCAATGGCTGCATTTTGCTAGTGAAACGCGGGTCAGTGCTAAAGAATTTTTGCCAGGCTACGATAGCTTACAACAAACATTGCAATTTAATCTTGCACCATTTGCACGTTATTTAAAAAAGGGGGAAGGGAAGCTCTACCATTTAGAAAATAATAAAATCTCTAAGCAAGGAGTTGAAAGACGCTACCAATTAAATATGGTACTCGTTCAGACTGAATCTGATAATGCGTTGTATCAGCGCTATAAAATCACTTTAAATCGCAGTAAAATTGTTAATATAGAGCTGATTTACACCAGCGACAGTAAAAAAGAGGAATAACACAGGTTATTCCTCTTTTTTACTTAAACTAAACTAGACTATTTATCCGTTAGTCCTTTTTTGCTGTATAGCGTTACTTTGTCTGATACTAAGGTAATTTCGATATTTTTAGCGTCATTACCCCAAGTACAGCTAGTATGTAGTGTTTTTTCCACACAATTATCAGCACTACCTAACATGGCTTCAACTTCTGTTTTGTCCATACCTATTTTAATCTTTTCGTAATTTTCTAAGCTTACTTTTGAGCAAGCTGCAAGACTGAGTGCTGCAAAAATAATAAAAAGTTTCTTCATTGCTACTTCCTTTGAATGAGTATTGTTAATGATTAAATTTTCGAATTTGCACAATCATCCCCATACGAGGGTGATCAAAATAATGAATGTCTTCACTGAACACTCGCCTAAACTGTGAAAAGCGGGCTGACTCTAGATCGCCATTGTTACGTCTTTCATTTATATCAAAGTGTGCATTAATGAATAAGTAATGGCGCAAATGTATTTTGAATAGGCCATCTAATTCCCATTTCATTTCGGGAGATTGAACTTCGTCAAACAGTGGCTCAGGCGTATTTATTAAGCTAATAAAATCAGAATCTGCGTAGCTAATCGTGGTGTTCATATTGTTTTTTAATTGGCTGCCTGCAAACAAGTGAATGCTAGGCGAACGTAATTTGCTCGCACCCTCAAATCGCCACCCAGTATGTAATAAAGGAGTTAACCCTTTACGGTCTAGGGCTTGGCGTTGTGATTGAAACTGCAACTGCTCAGGGGCTAACAGGTAAGTTTGCTCCATCGTCTCTTGTGCAGGTGCTTGAGGGATCACTGGCAGTACATCGTAACTCTTGACATAATCAATGCTGTCGTTACACGCTGCTGACTGAGGGTTTGAGTTGACTAGAGTGTCAGCAAAGGTACGCTTTTGAAAACGCGGATCGCCGTTTATACATGCGTCCATTGCTTGGCTTTTATAAACAGGGCTTAGTAAATCTAAGGTGTTTTTATCTTCAATGGCGTCGTGCTTTAAGCTAAAGTCTTCTTGTAGGTATGGGGCAAAGGGTTGTTTAAATATCAACACTTCTACTTCAAACCAACGCTCTGCAAATGCAGTACTACTAAACAAGCAGCATAAAACAACCAGCGATTTTTTCAGCAACATTAATGGCTAACCTTTTTTTCGAAATCTGCAATCATAGCAGTGATCATTTTTAAGCGTTCACGGGCATTCGCCTCGCTAATGGCAAAGCGTAATTTATTTGCGCCATCCATCTTATAAATATGTGGCGCACTTTGTATCAAACCAATAATGAAGCTAGGATTAACCTTAGTGTTTTGACTAAACTCAAAGTAGCCCCCTTTCGGGTTAGCCTCTATTTTGGTTATGCCTAAATTACTCGCTTGCATCTTTAGTTGTTGTAAACTAAATAAGTTTTTCGCTGCATCGGGTAATAAACCAAAGCGGTCTATTAATTCTACCTGCAGCTCATCAATATCAGCAAGGTTAGCACAACTTGCTACTCGCTTGTACATACCTAAACGCGCGTTAACATCATGAATATAATCATCAGGTAACAAGGCAGGTAACTTTAAGTCTACTTCTGTTTGTTTTTGTAATAGATTTTCAAGGGTTGGCTCTTGACCATTTTTAAGTGCGTTAACGGCCTGCTCAAGCATTTCCATGTATAAATTAAAGCCAATGGTTTGCATTTGCCCTGATTGATCATCGCCTAATAGCTCACCCGCACCACGAATTTCTAAATCATGAGTTGCTAAGGCAAAGCCTGCACCTAAATCTTCCAATGATGCAATCGCATCTAAACGTTTTTTCGCATCTTTAGAGAGTGCCTTAGGGTTACCGGTAAGTAAGTAAGCATAGGCTTGGTGATGGCTTCTACCTACACGTCCGCGCAATTGGTGTAGCTGAGCAAGACCAAGTTTATCGGCTCTATCCATAATTATGGTGTTTGCTGTGGGCACATCAATACCGGTTTCAATAATCGTGGTACACACAAGGACATTGTATTTTTGATGATAAAAATCGGTCATTATTTGCTCTAGCTCTTGCTCTCGCATTTGACCATGTGCAGAGGTTACTGTTGCCTCAGGCACCCATTCGCTAATTTCTTGAGCGACACGTTCAATGGTTTCTACGTTGTTATGTAAAAAGTATACTTGGCCGCCACGTTTAATTTCACGTAGTACCGCTTCGCGAATAAGCTCTTCGTCGCGTTGGCGTACAAAGGTTTTAACCGCTAAACGTTTAGCCGGTGGAGTGGCAATAATTGATAAATCACGCATGCCACTCATCGCCATGTTTAATGTACGCGGAATAGGGGTTGCGGTCAGAGTGAGTATGTCTACATCAGCTCTCAGAGCTTTAATTTTTTCTTTTTGACGAACCCCAAATCGGTGTTCTTCATCAACAATTAACAGGCCTAAATCTTTAAAGTTGATATCTTGTTGAATCAATTTATGAGTGCCAATAACCACATCTAGCTTGCCATCATTCATTCTTTCTAGGGTTTCTTTTTGCTCTTTGGCCGAATTAAAACGCGATAGCACCCCCACTTCAATTGGAAAATCAGCAAAGCGGTCTTTAAAATTATCGTAGTGTTGTTGAGCAAGTAGGGTGGTAGGGACTAAAATAGCCACCTGCTTATTATCGTTAACCGCTACAAAGGCTGCCCGCATAGCTACTTCGGTTTTACCAAAACCAACATCACCACATACTAAACGATCCATGGCTTGTTTTGACTGCATGTCACCAAGTACCGCTTCAATGGCGTTACGTTGATCATCTGTTTCTTCAAACGGAAAGCTATCACTAAATTGGCGATAAGCTTGGCCATCAAGCGTAAACTTATTACCAGGCTTAGCCTGGCGTTGTGCGTAAATATCGAGTAACTCAGCAGCCACATCACGGACTTTTTCAGCGGCGCGTTTTTTTGCTTTATCCCAGGCATCAGAGCCGAGCTTATGCAGGGGCGCACTGGCCTCTTCACCCCCAGAGTAACGACTAAGCATATGAAGTGCCGATACCGGCACATACAGTTTTGCTTCACCTGCATAAGTAATGGTCACAAATTCAGTCACCACACCGGCGGCATCAATCGTTTGCAGCCCTTGATAACGGCCCACACCATGGTCAAGGTGCACAACCGGTTGTCCTTCTTTAAGCTCTGCTAAGTTACGAATTAACGCGTCTTGGCTTGCTTCATATTTGTGCTTACGGCGTCTGCGTTGTGATACTTTGATCCCAAGCAATTCTTGCTCGGTAATAATGCTCAAGCTTGGTTTAGTACTAAGCACCACACTTTGCTCAAGCGGACTGACAATTAAACCAACGTCATTACTGCTGTTGGTAAACTGCTCAAAGCTATCAAATTCTTTAAATTTTAAGCCGCTGGGTTTTAATATACTCAGTAATGATTCGCGTCGACCGTCCGACTCAACACTAATAACCACTCGGCCTTTTTTCTTTTTTTGCTCAGCTACATAGTTAATAAATGCATCGTAGGGTTGGTGTTGTTTATGATCGATGCGTACATTAGGCAATTCATTAACTGCGAGATTTTTATTGCCCGCTTTTGTCCCTAGCTTTGCTTGCGATAGACGAATGCGGCCATAATTACCTAAATTGGAAAACAGCTCATTAATTGGCTGATATAACTCATCGGGCGGTAATAGTGGGCGCAGAGGATCTACTCGGCGGTTCTCATAGCGTACATTAACATCGTGCCAAAAGTTATCTGCTGCATGCTCTAAATCCCCTAATTGCATGACGGTTGTTGAGTCAGGCAAGTAGTCAAAAATGGTTGCTAAGCCTTCAAAAAACAGCGGCATGTAGTATTCTATACCTGCTGGCCAATTACCCTTGCTGACCTGCATGTAGACTGAGTCTTGCTCAGCACTTGCGCCAAATTTTTCACGATAGCTTATTCTGAAACGTTCAATATCTGATTCGTTAGTAGGAAACTCATGAGCAGGTAGTAGCTCAATTTTTTCTACTTTATCGTCTGAGCGCTGAGTTTCCACATCAAATAAACGGATGGTATCAAGCTCATCATCAAAAAAGTCGAGCCTAAATGGATGCTTACTCCCCATGGGGTATAAATCAACAATTGAGCCGCGTATAGCGTACTCGCCATGCTCCATGACTTGTTGCACATGTAAGTAACCCGCTTGCTCTAAATTGTCCCGCAGGGCATGGGTATCTAATCTGTCGCCTACTTTAAAATTCAGCGTTGAGCCGTATATAAATGATGCTGGGGCAGTGCGCAGCATCAAGGTTGATACCGGCACAATGAGCACGCTTTGTTGCTCTTTTTTCAGTGTATTGAGTGTTGCTAAACGTGCTGAAATAATATCTTGGTGGGGAGAGAAGTGATCATAAGGCAATGTTTCCCAATCTGGAAAAACCATTACTGGGTTATCAGGCAGCAAGTACTCTAATTCTGTTTCAAGGCGCAGAGCACTTGGTGTATCAGGGGTAACAATTAACACTAAGTTGTCTTGCTGCTTAACACCTTGTGCAATAGCAATGCTTAAGCCACTGCCTAGAAGTTCGCCCCATTGAATTTTATCTTTTTGAGATTTTACCCAAGGCAAGGCTGCCCATTGCTCAAACGCCATTAATTACTCCATTAAATTAGGCTCTTAACAAGTAAGAGCCACATTATTATTTAGTCACGGTAAATTTTTGTTAAATCTTGATAATGATCAATTCTACGGTCGCGTAAATACGGCCAGATACGTCTTACGTTCTCGCTGCGTTTTTGATCAAGTTTTACCATTAATATTTGTTCATTTTGGTTATCAGCCTCTGCCAACATTTCGCCTTGAGGGCCTGCAATAAAAGAGTTGCCCCAAAATTGAATGCCGTCACTTTGACCGCTCGGATCGCTTTCACGACCAACTCGATTACAACTAATTACCGGAACGCCATTAGCAACCGCATGCGCTCGTTGTGAAATAACCCAAGCATCTTTTTGGCGGGTTTGCTCGTCTTTATCGTCGCGTGGATCCCAGCCAATAGCTGTCGGGTAGATTAAAAGTTCAGCACCGGCCATTGCCATTAAACGCGCGGCTTCAGGAAACCATTGATCCCAACACACCAGTACGCCAAGCTTACCGACTGAGGTTTGAATAGGCTCAAAGCCTAAGTCCCCGGGAGTAAAGTAAAATTTTTCATAAAACCCTGGGTCGTCTGGAATATGCATTTTACGGTATTTACCTGCAATGCTGCCGTCTTTTTCAAGCACCACGGCGGTATTGTGATAAAGACCCGTAGCACGTTTTTCAAATAATGACGCTACAATCACAATACCAAGCTCTTTGGCGAGTTCACCTAAAATATTACTACTCGGGCCCGGTATTGTTTCGGCCAAATCAAATACATCAACGTCTTCGGTTTGGCAAAAATATAAACTGCGGTGTAACTCTTGTAATACAACAAGTTGCGCGCCTTTACTAGCTGCATCGCGAATGCCCGCAATTGACTTTTCAATATTATGTTCAGCGTTGTCACTGTTGCTTTGTTGCACTAAGGCAACTGATAAATGTGCAGGGCTTGTCATTGTGCTGCTCCAGCTAAAAATCCACGAGGTAATTGCATTGTAATACAGTGAAGACTGCCAAATTGCTCAATAACAGGTAAACAATTTACACCAATAATTGTGTGCTCTGGGTATGCTTTTTGAACTTGTGTTAAAGCACGTTGGTCGTTTACATCATCATAAATAGGCACTAATACTGCGTTATTTATAATTAAGTAATTTGCATAGGTGGCAGGTAGACGCGTATTTTCATCGTCATACACGGCTTTTGGCCACGGTAACTCAATTAGCTTATATGGGGTGTTATCAGCAGTTTTAAAGCTTTGTAGTTGTTTTTCCATGGCATCTAGCGCGCTAAAATGCTCATCGCTTTTATCGTCACATTTTACATACACAAGGGTGTTGTTAGGTGCAAAGCGAACGAGCGTATCAATGTGGCTATCGGTGTCGTCACCGGCTAAATAACCATGATCAACCCATAAAAAATCAGTAGCGCCTAAGTGCGCTTTTAAAAGTACTTCTATGTCACTTGGGTTTAAATCAGGGTTACGGTTTTTATTCAGTAAACATTCGCTGGTTGTTAGCAATACACCGCGTTCATTAATTTCAATACCACCGCCTTCAAGCACCATATCGAGGGCTTGATACTGGTTACTTGTATTACTTAGCTGTTTAACTAATGTGTGGTTTATTTGATTATCAAGGGCGCTTTCAAACTTATTACCCCAGCCATTAAAGGTAAAGTCGAAGACTTTTAATTGATCTGGCTTTTCTATAGCGCTGCACGTAAGTGGGCCATGGTCACGCGCCCACGTGTCGTTAGTAGGAGTAACAACAAAATATACACGGGTTTGCTCGATACCAGCATCATTTAGTAATGAGCTAATGTGGGTTTTTAATACCTCATCATGAGCAACAATCACTAAGGCTTGTTGCGCAGTAATATGTTTCGCAAGTTCAATATAAACGGGTTCAACACGTGCTAAATTATCAGCCCAATCGGTATTTTTATGAGGCCATGTAAGCATAACAGCATCTTGCTCGGCCCATTCAGGTAAAAGTCTAAAGTTCATGGATTTTTAATACAAATAAAGATGGGGCTAGTTTAGCAGTTCAATTACAGCTAAGTCACTTTTAAATAAACGTTTGAACTACAATTTAAAGCGATTTAAACCAGTAAATAAACACTCGTGTTACTCGTTTGAACTCTCTTTCGCTTTTTCAAGTTGTTGGCGCTTTTTAAGTTGGCGTGTTTGCGCATGTAAACTGGCTCTAACAACCAACTCTTGATCACTGTCTCTTATTGATACGAATAGCAGGGTATACTGGTAATGCTCATTGTCTTGTTTTTCTATAGCAACAACTTCGCTATAACAATACACCGCAGAGGCTTCATGCTGTAAAAACAGTTTGGTACGAAATTTCTGACCTAATGTGTACAAATGTTCACTGGTAAACTTAATTCCGCCGCCGCCATAACTATCGCAATAAATTGAGTTATCTTCAGGTTGTTCTGAAGCTAAAATATGGCTCATGATCAAATCTATCTTACGCGACTGGGCTTGTAAAAACGTCGTCAGTTCTTGGGCAATATCTCCTAAATTACGCAAAGGACCCAAAGCACTTTGATCTAAACTACTGACTTCGTTAGCAAGTTTAAATAAAGGCGGAATATCTGCGTCTAGTTCAGCCAAACTTTTTGGTACCACTGCGTCATCTACGGCAAATAGATTGACGCGATTGCTCTCTTCAATTTGAAAGTAAAGCTCAAAATCAGCTAATTTTTGATTATTCATTTTTAACTCCTAGCCTCTATCCGTTAATAGTAGCGTTGCGGTTATTAAATTACTACACAGCAACCCAATAAAAATTAAGCTAAATAAGGGTTTGGCTTCACTATAAAAACGCTAGGGGTGCTACTTTTTATACAGCCATAATGATTAAGAACATAATAAATATTAATACATTTATACTGAGTGCGTATATTCGCAACTAATAAATAACCAATAATTAACAAAATGCCTTGTAATTAACCATAAAACTCGTAATCTTACCGTAATAATAATAACAAGGGACTACCACGTGGCTCGAGGAATTAAATTAGCCAGTACATTCTCAGATATATCCACGCAACTGCGGCGCTTTGTGTCTAAAATTGTGTTACCTGACGATGTTGATGATATTGTTCAAGAAACCTTTGTTAAAAGTTATGAAGCAGAGCTAAAACAAGATATTCAATACACCCGCAGTTATATGTTGAAAACAGCTAAACATCTCGCCCTAAATCATATAGCTAAATGGGATAATAAATTTAGTACTCCTTTAAATCACGAAACTGAACTTCCTAAATTGCTAAAATCGATGCAATTAGAAGATGAATATACCTCCAAAGAACGTTTTTTACTATTTTGTCGTGCTACTGAGCAACTAAGCCCTGTAGTGAGAAAATGTTTTATATTAAAAAAAGTATATGGGATGAGCCAAAAAGAGATCGCACAGCAAATGCAGCTAAGTCAAAGTACGGTAGAAAAGCACATTGCTAAAGGGCTACTAAACACCATGCTATATATGCGCGACGAAGCGCACGATGAGAATTGCCAACAAAGTGCGAGCATAGTGAGGGCTGTAAAATGAGTAACATCCATCAATTTACATCAAAAGAGTTAATCTTAGAAAAAGCATCGCAATGGATAAGCGCGATTGATCGTGGCTTAAGTACACAAGAGCAAGAGCAATTTAAACTGTGGATGCTACAAAGCACGGCTCATCAGAATGCGGTATATGAATTAGCACAACTGTGGGATGACTTAAGTGTGCTTAACGAGCTCAGCGTATTATTTCCTAATAAGCACTCAGCTGGCATTCAAACCAAGCCTGCTTATGTATACGGTATTGCGGCAAGTGTTGTTGCAGCCTTAATGATGTGTAGCTACTTTTTGCTAAACATGCAGAGCAACTTTAACCAAGATCTCGCTAAAGTAAATTACACAAAAATTTATAAAACAAAGGTTGGCGAGCAAGCAACCTATGTTTTACCAGATGGCACAATAGTTCAGCTTAATACTAATAGTTCATTGGAAGTAGCTTACAGTCAAGGACGCAGACAGTTATTACTAAGTCGTGGAGAAGGGCGTTTTAATGTAGCTAAAGATGCATCACGCCCGTTTAGTGTTATGGCGGGCGATAAAAGCTTTACCGCGCTTGGTACAGTATTCAACGTGCAGCGCAATACCTCTTCTGATCTCGAATTGGTAGTCACTGAAGGTAAAGTGATGATCACCGACCCTAGTGTTGCTGTTAATGCTGACGATTTTAAAGCGTATCAACAAGCTGATAACAGCAACCAAGATATTCGCCAAATTAATGCCAATATTGTGATTTCTGGTGAAAAAGCCATTATTGAACAAAGCGTTACCAAACCAATCACACAGTTATCGGTTGATGATGTACAACGTGATTTAGCTTGGCAAAATGGCATGTTGATATTTAATGGCGAAAAGTTAGTTGATGCCTTAAATGAGGTTAGCCGTTATACCGCCACTCGGTTTGAATTATCATCTGATGAATTAGCGCGCATTAAAGTGGCAGGCGTTTTTAAAGCGGGTGATGTTGCAGGGCTTTTAGAGAGCCTACAAAATAACTTTTCAATTGAACATGAGCGTTTAGGCGAGCATGTTGTTAGTTTAAAATATCAAAAAAAATCATAGGTAATGGTAATGAAAATCACGCCATTGTTAATCAATGTTGCTCATAAGGGTGTAAAAAGTAATTTAAAGATTAAAAAAATGATAAAAACCTATAGAGGATTTTTGTTTGCTAACTGTTTATATAAGTTGCGCAGTAACCATACGTGTTATTTAAGTCCGCTGGGACTCGTTGCACCGCTGTTTTTTAGTATCAGTGTGCATGCGAGTCAAACTGAGGGACAAATGATGCAGTTTGATATAAAAGCGCAACGAGCAGACAAAGCATTAATAGAATTTGCTAAGCAAACTGAACAAACAGTGGTTTTTTCGTATGAGCTTGCTAAACAGTACGAGGCAAATTCATTATATGGATTTTATTCTCAACTCGATGCGTTAAACGCATTGTTAGCTGAGACTGAGCTCGATGCGGTTGTTGATCAAAATGGTTTACTGAGTATTAAACTCAAACAAATCAATAGGAAAGATAACAACATGATGAAGCTTTCAGGAGTTAGTGCTGCCGTATTACCTGCTTTACTTGCAGTTAATTCACAAGGAATAAATGCCGCTGAACAAAGCGCAGAACAAAACATCGAAAAAATTGCTATTGTAGGTAGTCGTGTCGCAGGACGTTCAGTTGAAGACTTACCTGTCCCCGTTGATATTTTAAGTGCAGAAGCACTCGAAAACACCGGCCAAACAGAAGTTGGCCGCATGCTTCAAGCTATCGCACCTTCTTTTAACTTTTCAAGTTCATCTATTAGTGATGGTACTGATGCATTAAGACCTGCAACGTTACGTGGCCTTGGCCCTGACCAAACATTGGTATTGATCAATGGTAAGCGTCGCCACCAAGCAAGTATTATTCACATTAATACCTCGGTTGGTCGTGGTACTGCGGGTACTGACATGAATGCGATTCCAGCCTCAGCAATTAAACGTATTGAAGTGCTTCGCGATGGCGCTGCAGCTCAATACGGTTCGGATGCAATTGCCGGTGTTATTAATATCGTGCTAAAAGATGGCAGCGAAGGTGGTAAAGCGGCCGTTAACTACGGTGAGTATTCAGAAGGTGATGGCGAAACCGTTAATATCGACTTTAATAAAGGCTTTGCTTTAGGTGATAACGGTTATTTAAATACAACTATTAACTACCGTGATCGTGCACCAACTAACCGTGCAGGCCTTCATGGTTCATGTCAGTTTTATGGCTGTACTGAACTTTCTGATGGCACCTTGCTTGCGGGTGACCCACGTGAATTAACCGCGCCACGTGATACATTCAGAATTGGCGATGCTGATTCTCAACAATTTGGTTTAACAGTTAACACCGGCTACGAATTAGGAGCGGGTGAACTATACGGTTTTATTACCTATTCAACTCGTGATAACGAATCAGCGGCATTTTTCCGTCATAATGCCAATGCAGGTGGTAACCCGGTACTTCAAGATGGCGATGCAACCATCCCAGCTGGTTTTTTACCTAAAATAAATACTACGATTGACGATATTTCATATAACTTTGGTTATAAAACTGAATTTGATAACGACTCAAGCTTAGATTTATCGTACACCTATGGTGAAAACAGCATTGACTACACAACCAGCGATACTATTAACGGCTCTTATGCAAATTTTTTACGTTATGACCAAGGCCTAAGTGCAGCAGATATTCGCGCCACTATTCCACGCCAAGGTTATGCTTATGGCATGGAGCTGTCACTGCAAACGATTAATCTTGATTTTACTCAAAATTTTGATGACTACTCGTTAGCAATGGGTGCTGAAATTCGTACCGATGAGTACCGAATTTTAGAGGGTAGTGAATATGCATATCGTGATTACGATACCAACAATGGTGTTAATATTTACGATGGACTAAGCGGTGGTATTGGCAGCGAAAACGCATCCGGTGGCACACAAGGCTTTGGTGGTTCATCGCCAGCATCTTCGGTTGATGAGTCGCGTGATGTGATCTCATTTTACTTAGATGCTGAAGCTTACGTTATTGAAGATGTGATTATCTCAGGGGCGTTACGTTACGACAATTATAAAGGGTTTGGCGATACAGTTAACTTTAAACTAGCCGGTAACTGGTCAGTAACTGAAGATATTTCACTTCGTGGTGCGCTAAGCTCAGGCTTTAGAGCACCTTCAATGCAACAGTTGTATTTTAACAACATCAGCACACAGTTTGTTGTAGGCCCTAATGGCAATTTAGTGGCTGAAGAAGTAGGGACCTTTAGAAACGATTCAACCCTTGCCCAAAGTTTAGGTATTCCTAAGCTCACAGAAGAGAAATCTCAAAACCGCAGTTTAGGTATCGTGTATAATGTAAGCGATAATATTAATGTAACCCTAGATTACTACTCAATTGATATTGACGACCGTATTGTAATCAGTAATCGCTTAGGTAAAGGCTTATCAAGCAGCCTTGATGCCGCGTTATTAAGCTCGGGTGCAGGTGCAGGGCAGTTTTTCTTAAATGGCGCTGACACTGAGACACAAGGTATCGACTTTGTTGCTACGTGGAATACAGAAGGCCTAGGCGGCACGCTTGATTTCACGCTAGCGGCTAACTTTACAGAAACCGATGTCGTGTCGTTATTTACACCAGCAGGTTCTGGTCTTGAAACCGTGCCAGTCGATGATGTGTTTTCTGATCAAGAAATTTCTATTATTGAAGAATGGCAACCAGAAGATCGAATTAACTTAAGTGCACTTTATCGTCGCGACGACTGGACCGTAAACCTATCGCTTAATCGCTTTGGTGAATACACAGTGGAAGATGGCGGCCGCCAGACTTATGGTGCTGAAATTTTAACTGACATCAAAGTAAATTACTTTGTGACTGACGATTTATCAGTAAATATTGGCGCAAATAACTTATTTGATGTTTACCCGGATGAAAACACCATAGGTAATTCACGTTCAGGCACAATTGTAGATGCTCAGGGTAACACCATTGTCAGCAGCGATGGTGTATTTAAGTACTCACGTCGTTCAGCGCCATTTGGTTTTAACGGTGCTTACTACTACGTAGGTGCAGAGTACCGCTTTTAATAACTCTCCTATTGTTATTTAACAACCAAAGGGCCGTAAGGCCCTTTTATCTTTTTTATGGTTACAGTGTTTATAGTGTCATAAAAACTTCACTGTTTTTAGTTTATGAAATCTTCAATAATAACTGGACTAGACCAGATTGAGTGAAATAAATTATGAACAATTATTTGCTATTAACGCCCGGCCCATTAACGACCTCTTATACTGTTAAGCAGGCGATGCTTAAAGACTGGTGTACTTGGGATGATGATTATAATCGCGACATAGTGCAAACAATACGTAATAAATTAGTATCGCTTGCGACATCACAACCTAATTATACTAGTGTATTAATGCAAGGCAGTGGCACTGCCAGTGTAGAGTCAGCGCTTGGCAGTCTTATTCCAAAAACGGGTAAGTTACTTGTTATTAATAATGGGGCATACGGGAAGCGTATTGCTGAAATTGCCGACTATTTAGTAATTGACTGTCATGTTTTAAATTATACAGAAACGGCACTGCCAAACCTTGATGAGATTGATACTGTTTTAAAAAATAATTCAGGTATTACTCACATTGCAATGGTCCATTGTGAAACGACCACAGGTATACTCAATCCTATTGAAGAGGTTGGCTCACTAGCTAAAAAGTATCAAAAGGTATTTATTGTTGATGCTATGAGCAGTTTTGGCGGTATTGAGTTCGACCTAGCACAGTGGCATATAGATGTAATGATCAGCTCTGCAAATAAATGCATTCAAGGTGTCCCTGGCTTTGGCTTTGTGGTATGTAAGCAGAGTATTATTGAGCAAAGTGAAGGCATTGCGCGCTCCTTGTCATTGGATTTATATCAGCAATGGTTATGTATGGAGCAACACCATGGTAAATGGCGTTTTACCTCGCCAACTCATGTTGTGCGTGCATTTTATCAAGCCTTGCAAGAGTTAGACGAGGAAGGAGGAATAGCAGAGCGCTTTAAGCGTTACTCGCAAAACCAAAAGACCTTGGTAGCTGGTATGAAAGCGTTAGGGTTTGTACCTTTACTGAATGAGGAAGTTCATTCCCCCATCATTACCTCATTCTTGTCGCCTAGCGAAGAGCATTATGATTTTAAATCTTTTTATAGTGCGTTAAAGCAAGAAGGTTTTGTTATTTACCCTGGTAAAGTTTCTAACGCCGATTGCTTTCGCATAGGTAATATTGGTGAAGTAGATGAGGCCGATATACAGCGTTTGCTTGATGCTGTGGCAAAAAACCAATATTGGAAAGCTTAAAGCTAATTTCACCCGTGCAAGCGGTGCTTAATTTTCATTAAACACCGCTTTTTTATTGGCCATCAACCACCATTTCAATGGCATTATGCAACCAGTACTCAATGTTATAATCAACTAACAAACCATGCTCATCAAATCGCTTTCGAATAACGTGTAAGCAGGGTGTACCGCTATTTTTTTCAAGTAGATGACTCACTTCATCAGGTAATACCGTGACATTTATTATGCTTTGCTCTTTAACGATATTCGTTGCGTACTGTTTTGCCATAATATCGGTGATAGAGGTATCTAAGGGGTGTGAGTGAAAATCAGCAAAGCGTTTAGCATCACAATAAATATGCTCAAACATTACGGCGCGATTATCTAGACTACGTATACGTTGAAGATGATAAAGCTTTTGGGCATCTAACGCTTGGCAAATTTCAAGCTTTGCCTGCTGTTGTACACTCACGAGTGTCGTTTGTGCAACAAACCCTTGTTGTTTTGCCAATTCATAAAAATTGACTTTAGTAGCAGGGTGCCACTTTAATCTTTTTGGGGTGACAAACCAGCCTTTACGTTTTTGACTGAATATTAGGCCTTCAGCTTCCAACCTCAGAAGCGCTTCGCGTACAGTAATTCGGGTAGAACTAAACTTTTGTTGTAATTCTCGCTCTGAAGGCAACTTATGACCCGCTGCAATCACGTCGGTTTTTAGTAGCGCATGAATATAATTACGGATCTCTTGATATAAAAGCATCGTTTGATTATTTATCCTAAAAATATAATAGCTTAGCTGAGTATAATATGACTTATATTGTTTATGGTGAGTATTATATTCAGCTAGTTTATGAATCGACTTTAGCAGCATTGCCACTTAATTTAGCCAAAAAATTATCAATACTGCGAACTGCTGCATTACTATCTTCTGCGGCCTCTTTACGTCTTATTGCATTACGTACTAAATATGCACCTGCTGTTCGGATGGGTTCAATAGGAAACTGATTTAGTGATTGATTAACTAAGCCACAGTTTTGCCACTTAGGATCATTATTGAGTACCATTGCACAGAGAATTTTTGCACCCAAATAAGATTGTACAATGCCATTGCCAGAGTAGCCACCTGCGTAAAATACATTTTTTTGATTGTTAAGCTGACCAAAGAATGGAAAGCCAGAAACGCTGCGATCGGAAGCGCCCGTCCACGTTCGTTCTATGGGTAAGTGATGCCTTCCAAAGAAATAATTGAGTGATGATTTTAAAATATCATCATAGCTGCTCGGCAAATCAAACTTTGGATGCACCTTATTACAATAACTAAAAAAGTTTCCTCCTTTACCTAACATTAACCGCCCGTCACTGGTGGTCCGGTAGTAATTAACAAACAGACGAGAGTCAATAACAGCACTGCCGTGATTTAAATTTAGTTGCTCTAAAACTTCTGGGATTGGTTTAGTGATGACCATGTCACTAGAAACCAGTACAACAGAGCGAGAAAATACTTTATGTAAACTAGGTAGCCACGCATTAACCGCAAAAATAACTGTATTGGATAATAGGTTCCCCTGACTTGTATGTACGGTTATTTGTTGATCGCCAAAGTGTTGCATATATTCACATTGCTCTATTATTGTCACTCCAAGCTGTTGCGCGACTCGCTTTAATCCTCTGACGAGCTTCGCTGGTTGTACACTGCCACCATGTGCAGAAAAATGAGCAGTGAGGTTTTGCTTTGAACCGGTTTGTTGTAATTGTTGAGTGTCACAAGAATGCCACGAATTAATTTTAAATTTATCTAAGTAATCAAGCGCGTTACTTAGTCGCCCAATTTGACTCGTGTTGGAGGCTGTATAAAAGCATCCATCAATTCGACAATCACAATCAATAGCATAAGTTAGCGTAAAACGCTTAATATCATGGACGGTTTGCTCAGATTGTTGTACTAAAAAAAGGGCGTTTTCTAATCCTACTAATTTAATCAGACTGGGTAATTTAGTCGACCATGTTAACATCGCACCGCCATTACGGCCCGATGCGCCCTGACCACACAACCCTTGTTCAATAATAGTCACTTTTTTTTGGGGCTGCTGTTGCTTGATTTGAATGGCGGTCCAAAGTCCTGTAAACCCCCCACCGATAATACAAATATCGGTGTGATGATTTTCAGGAAGTCGAGGAAGAAGCCTATTGGCATCCTCCTCTTTTATGGCGTTATCAAACCAAAAAGGTTGATAATTCATTAAGGACGCTCTCCTCGAGCGAGTTTTGCTTCAATTTGCATTAAAACAGGTTCAATATCAGCTAAAGAGTCAATCACAAAGTGAGCACCTGCTTGATATAAATGCTGGTATGCTTCACGAGTTAAAACGGCTTGCTCATCGTTTGAGCACGCTGCCCATTCTTGTTCGGTTAAACCGACAGCATTACCACTTAAGGCAACACCAACAGTCCACATTCCTGCATTTAACCCTTCAGCGATGCCAGGTGCTGAATCATCAACTTTTACACAGTTCGCAACACGTTGAATGCCTAGTGCATTCACGTTTTCAAGTGCCATCCATGGCCCTGGGCGAGAGCCAGCCGTTAGTTCATCACTACCAACGCTATGATCGGGTTGGTAACCATATTCAGCGGCAGCGACTTCAAGCACGTCCATCACTTGGCGAGGATAGCCTGAACAGCTGCCAATTTTAATACCTTGCTGTTTTAAACGCGCTATTACGGGTAATACGCCAGCAATAGGCATAGCACGATCTGCGACTTTAGCTTTTTGTAATGGCATAAAGGTATTGTAAATATGATCTATTTGCTCATTAGTCATTGAGCAGCCAAATTGTGCCTGCCAACGAGATTCAATTTCCGGTAATTTACCTAGGGTTGCAATATGGTCCCATTTTCCCATGCCCATCGGAATACGCGCTTGCGCCAGCGTAATATCAAAATCAAACGCGGCTTTAAATGCCTCCACAAAAATAGTGGTTGGCGCTACAGAGCCATGGTCTACAACTGTGCCGGCCCAGTCTAAAATGAGTGCTTCTAAATGTTTCATATTTCTTCTCTTATATATGTAGGTGTAGATACAGGGTGTAACCTGCGAACTTGTTTGAAAGGGGATAAGCGCATTACAAAGTAGCTTAGTGAGCACAATACCAAGAATGCAGCGATACAGCCGACCCAGTAACAGGCGTTTATAAAAAAGTTAAGCCAACTAATCTCAGGCATCACAAAGGTGCGATAGAGTAAGATACTCACCGAGCCCAAATAACCAGCTGAGTCTGCTAAGTAAATTAAAAACCCGGCATTAGCGGTTGAGCCAACAGCAGAAATCATACGGTCAAATAAGAAGCAATTGTAGGGGATGTAACTAATATAAAGGCCAGCCCCAAGGAGCACCATCCATGCCTTAGCGTTTAGTAATTGGCTTTCAAACGCAACAGTACTGCCTACGAACAAGCAGGCACCAAACAAAATGAATCCGTGGTTTACATAAAAAGCGGTTTTATTATTTTTTACTAACACCATTGCACCAAGTGCAATCAAGACTATAAATGCCATACGTATACCTGCATAGGCGAATATAGCTGGCTCTTGGCCATATCCCAGTGCTTGCCAAATTTCTGCGGCAAAGTTATCGCGAAAGTCACGAAAGCCAGTAAATAATAAGAAACTCAGAATTAAACAACTAATACCAAACCAGTATTGTTTGAAAAACTGCCAGCGGGCTCTACCATTCATAGGTAAGCGTTGTTGACGCGCCTGCTGATCCTCTGGTGTTGGATTGGGTAACAAGGTTAAACACTTAACACTAAGTAACAACAAGGGTAAAAATAACGCTCCGGTTGCGGCAGGCATCCACAGTTCCGGAACACTGAGATTATCTATCAGCCATTTACCGACACTGCGCACTAAACCTGACGCCAAAATAAAGGTGACACTGAGAATGGCACCGAGTATCTCAGAAGTTCGTCTGCCTTCTAAGAAACTAAATACAATACCCCAAATCATTCCCAACGATAAACCATTAAAAAATAGCCATACTACGTTGACTCCAACAGGGGTCACGGCAAATAAAATTAGCGATAATTCAGCTGCTGTAATCATACCAATGATGGCAAGACCTCGTTGTTGGTGCCGCATTTCTGCAATGACCTTAACACCAATAAATTTGGCGCATAAGTAGCCAAATACTTGTGCCAGTATGAGTGCTATTTTAAAGCTAATTTGCCAACTTGGATCGTCAAACTCTGTATAGCTGTTAGCTGTAAAGGGTTTACGAAATGCATACATACAAAAGTAAGTCATAAATGCAGCGCTTGCTGCAAATAGAACAAACCCAACACCTTGTGCACGATGTAGCCACTTTGGTTGCGTAAACATAGGGTTATCCTTCGCGAGGCTTTCGCCCCGCGTAATACAATAGATTAAAATTGATAATTAATACCGACCATGCCGCGAACACCATAATACTCAACTTGCAGTGGGCGATTTTCATCTCCCAAATAATATTTAAGCGGTTCGTTAGTTAGGTTATTTAATTCAAGATAAACTAATGCATTTTCGTTAAGCTGGTATGACGTAGTAAAATCAACACTAACATTTTCGCCATAATAGCTATCCGATTGCCGATCACTGCCATGCTCTTCGATGTACTCGCCTTTATAATTTAGGGCAACCCGCGCGGCAAAGAAGCTGTCATCGTAATATAAGGTAAAGTTATAGAGGTTATCGGCTTGACGCGGAATCGCTACTTTATCGCCACGCTCTGGAATATTCATTTGTGAGTCCATAAAGGTCGCATTCACCATTACTCCAAAGCTATCTAGAGTCGGATTGATGAAGCCCAAATCGCGATTAAAGGCCATCTCAATACCTGCAAGCCATGCGCTGTCGCCATTTTCTGGGCGCACAATATTTACACCACTGTTATCATTAAACTGACCAATTGAGCTACTTTGAAAAATTGGGTCGCTAATGTCCTTGTAAAACAGGCCTGCAGAGACTAAACCAACACGTTCAAAGAAATGCTCAACCATCAAATCAACATTATTTGAGTAAGTGGGTTCGAGTTCGGGATTACCGGTAACAAGTTCGTTATCTGCTTCTAAGTAGGTTGCGCCTGGTGTTAAAGAGCCAAAGTCAGGACGTGAGAACGAGCGGGTTAATGCTAAGCGGTAGTTGGTTTGCTCGTCGCTGTGATAAGTAACATGTAATGCAGGTAACACCGATAGGTAATCATTTTTAGCATGACTTGGTGTAACTCTATCTTCATCAGCCAGGTATATATAACCATTCACCTCAGTATCAGTTTGAGTTAGGCGCAAACCACCTAGTATTTCCCAGTCGTTATTAATTGTATAGGTTGCCATACCATATAGTGAGGTGTGCTGCTCGTTAACATCAAAATTACGTCCTAACGCACCGCCATTTTCAATTAAGGCAGACTCACTTTTATCAAGTACAAATTTGTCTTTATTGGTATTCCAAAACTGCGCTAGATCGCCGGTATCAACAACTTGCGAAAATTGCTGTTGGTAATCAATAGCTAATTCATTTAAAAAATCATTGCGGCCTGGCTGATCTGCCAAAGTAAAGTCACTTAAGCTTGGCGCAGCGCCATAGTTTGCTTCATCCCACGCGTAAAATTCATCGCTAAAGCGGGCGACACGTTCTTTATCACGGTATTTGGCACCTATTTTTACAGTTAAGTTTGCATCGACTTGCCATTCGAAATCAGCACTCGCGACAATTTTATCTTTTTCATTAACGAATATTTTATATAACTCTACCCATGAAAGATTAGTATTAGCAGGATCGAACGAAAAATCACTAGGTAAATGGTTACTGATTGCATTCCATGGATCGCTGCCACCATCAATCGTATTATAAGCGTAATTTTTGCCTGTGCCCCTGTCTTCTAGTCCTTGAAAGCCAACCTGTTTTTGGTCAAATCTGACAACAAAATAACTGTTGTCTTCGCTATTTGGGGTATTGCCATAACGAAATTCATTCTCGTAACTTGATAACTTCCAACTAAGAGTTTTGTCATAACCAAAATAATGCTCAGCCTCTAACTCAAGCCCAGTCATTTCGGTAATTAATTCATTGCGGATATGTTGTACTTCAGCGCGATTTTTATCAAAGCGCATACGGTGCTTATAATGTGTTTCGTCATCAATTAAAGTCCCATACATGGCTGTGGCGCTAATTGTGCCTTGTTCAAGTTGATACTCAACAGCACCATTAAGCCCATAAGTTTCGCGCGTGCCGGTATAATCTCGTAACTCTAAGCGATAAATGCCTAAACCATCATTGCCACGGCGCGGCTCATAGTTATCAGTGGCCCAGTCACGTTGCCACGCAGTCGCATTGATCAAAAAACCTAACTTGTCGTCTAGTAAGCGGTCGCCGTAAAGTAAGTTTGCTGAATAATTAGTGCCATCGGCAAGCTCATTTTGACCAATTGCAAAATTAGTATTAAACACAAAATCATCGGGCGCTTTTTTAGTGATAAAATTAACATTACCGCCAATGGCGTCACCTTCAAGGTCAGGGGTTAGCGCTTTCGACACTTCGACAAATTCAATTAATTCACTAGGGAAAAAGTCAAAAGCTGTTGCTCGACTGGTGGTTTCTTCTTCAGCCGTTGGTAAACGATCGCCGTTGATACTCGCAGAGCTCCACTGTGCCGGTAGACCGCGCACAGCAACAAAACGACCTTCACCTTGGTCACGTTCAATCGATACTCCAGGTATACGCTGTACAGCTTCAGCTGCATTTCTATCAGGTAGTTTTCCAATACCGTCAGCAGAAATAATATTTTTAATACTTTTGGCATTTTTTTGGTTATTAGCTGCCGCCATTTCACCGCGCTGAATTTGGCCGACAGCAATTATTTCTTCAATGGCGTTATTATTATTTGCAGCAAAAAGAGTGATTGGTTTTAGCTTTTTTATTTCGCCTTCACCAATAGTAATATCAACAAAATAAGGCTGATAGCCTAAATAAGTCACTTTAAGTTGGTGTTTACCTGGATTTAACTGCGGTAACTCAAATTGTCCCTGATAGTTTGTTACGGTACTTTTACCAGTACCAACTACTGTGATTAATGCGCCAGAGAGCAGTGATCTACTATCTTCTACAGTGCCTACAAATGTAGCGTTACCGGCAACGGCATCTTGGGCAATAAATAACGGGCTAGTACACAGTAATATAGCAGTGGCTATTGCATGTCGTTTCATTATTAGTTTTACCTTAAGTTTATTTTGGTCTAGACCAGATGTTTTAACTAATAATAGTGATGAATTTTTACAAACATGTGACGAAACTAATTTTTTTCACAGGGGGGGGGTTTAAGGTAACAAAAAACCCAGCACTAGGGCTGGGCGGTTATTCTTTGTATTAAACTTAATGTTTTTGCATTTTACTCATTTCAGCATGGCAGCTCTGCATGGTAAGTAATACCTTTGATAACGCTGCTTCACAATCATGGGACTGAGGTTTTTTCAACGCTATTTTAATTTCTTCTAAGGTTTTATCTTCTACTTCCTCAAGCTCTTTAACGTAGGTTTGATCGTTATCGTTAGTAAATTTACTAATCAAAGTAGTAAATGCACGACGTGCTTCTACAACAAACGACGAGCCATCTTCGCGCTCACCTTGTTGATTGATTGCGTAAGGCTGTAAACTCTCCACACTGACTTTACGAGCGTCAATCATACGTTGGAATAGGGCACCTATAGCGGGGTCCTTTACTTTATCTTGTGCTGTTTGGTAAAAGTCGATGCCGCTATTCATTACTTGGATAATGTCGGTAATATGATTTATTTCTTGTCCTTGATGGGTGCTCATAATAATGACCTCTGTTAATTTAAAATACAGTCATTACCTAGCAAGCGCTATTCCAAGTAGGTTGTTTTTTTAAGTTTTTGTATTTTATGGTTTTTAATTGTTTAGTAGGCTTGCCAACTGAGCGTTAGCAAGCAAATTTTACATAAAAGTTTGTAAGAAGGTTATTTTAGCTCATCCGCTACTTCAGCTACTTTTTGGCGTAACCAAATATGACTAGCGTCTCTGTGTAATAAAGGGCTCCATATCATATCAAGTTCAAATGGCGGGATAGGAAAGGGGGGCTCCAGTATTTTAAGCCCAGGATCGTCTAAATAAATATTGGCCGCTTTTGAGGGCAAAGTCGCAACTAAATTTTTCTCTTTGGCTAAGTGAACAGCCACATGGTAGTTACGAGTAAAAGTGGCAATATTACGGTGTTTACCAAAATGAGCCAGTGCCTCATCAACCCAGCCCAGCTTTTGCACATCTTTAGGGTCCATCCCAACACCAACACCAAAGCCTGTTTTACTTACCCAAATATGGCGAGCTTTTAAATAGCTGTCTAGGCTAAAGTTTTCAATAATGGGGTTATCTGATTTTACTAAACAACAAAAGCTGTCTTTCCAAATACGTTTATGATGAAACGATTGTGGTAAATTTTCAAAGCGGTTAATCGCCATATCAACTTTACCGTTTTCAACATCGTGAAAGGTAACATCACTAGGGGTTAAAATATCTAAGGTGGTGTCGGGCGCTTCTTCGTGTAGTTTCCCTAATAAACGCGGCGCCATGGTACTGGCCGCGTAATCACTGGCCATGATCCTAAACACTCGCTTACTTTGTTTAGCTTCAAACTCACGGTTAGGTGCCAGAGTTTCTTCAAGGGTCATCAAAATTCCACGAATTACTGGCTGCAACTCAATAGCACGCTCAGTCGGCACCATACCATCGCTGGTACGCACTAAAATAGGATCGTTAAAAAGGTTACGTAGGCGTTTAAGTCCGTTACTCATTGCCGGTTGAGTAATACTAAGCTGGTTTGCAGCACGAGTAACATTACATTCGCGCAGTAATGTATCGAGGTAAACCAGTAAATTTAAATCTATTTTACTTATATTCATTGTGTGTCCTTAACGTTTACCAATAATGGATAAAACGCTGTGCTGTAGGATAGGGATAAATGTGACTCACCTTTCCATTTTTTATATTTTGTTGTGCTTGTTTCCAAAAGTTAACATCAAGTAATTCAGGGTGCGTGCTAGTTAAAAATTGTTTATATGTTGGATTGGGCATAACAAAGGTACATAGCTGCTCTGGAAATACATCCTGAGGGGCAACCGAGTAACTTTGTTCATCCATTAAATAATCGTCATAACTTTTTGCCTTAGGTAGTGCTCTAAAGTTCATGTCTGTTAAATATTGCACTTCGTCGTAATCGTAAAAAATAATCCGTTTGTGCTTACTTACCCCAAAGTTTTTTAACAACATGTCGCCGGGAAAAATATTCACAGCAATCATTTCTTTGAGCGCTTGGCCATACTCTTCTATGGCATCGGCGGCACTTTTTTCATCTGCATTTTCTAAAAACAGATTCAGTGGCGTCATTCGTCTTTCAATATATAAATGTTTTATTATTAACCAGTCACCTTCAATGACCATTGATGATCCAATGGTTTTATACAACTGCGCTAACAAGTTACTATCAAAACGCGCTAAAGGAAATACGACGTTTGAATACTCTATGGTGTCGGCCATTCGCCCTACACGGTCGTGGCTTTTAACCAGTTGATAGCGTTTTAATACCGTATCACGACCAAATGGTTTACTTTCGCCAAATTTATCTTTAATAACTTTAAATACATAACCAAACGAGGGGAGGGTAAATACCATCATCACCATGCCGGGTGTACCAGGTGCAATGGTAAATTGGTCATTAGAATGAGTTAAATGATTCAAAAACTCACGGTAAAACTCAGTTTTTCCTTGTTTATGAAAACCAATGGCGTTGTAAAGCTCGGCTAAAGTTTTATTTGGCATGAGTTGGTTTAAAAACCGCACTAACGCTGAGGGGGCGTGAGTTTCTACCATAAAGTAAGCTCGTGCAAAGCCAAAAATAACCCGCATTTGCGATGACTTAGTCAGTAGGGCATCAAGATATAACCCTTTATCTTCATGATGAAGTACCGCAATGATAAAAGGTTGAACGCCGCTTTGCGATACGACACGTCCTACAATATACGCTGCTTTATTGCGGTAAAACGGCGTATGTAATATATCAAAACGCATTTGCCAATGCTGGTGGTGAGTATCGGGAGCTTGCTTATAAAACGCTTTTACTAATAAACGAATATCACGCTCAAGGTTGACAAAATCGGCTTTAAAATCAAAGTGGTTAATAATACGTTTAATTGTTGGTTTTAAACCATCCACGACGGGGAAGTAACTTCTATATTCAGCCTCTACTGGCACTGAGGGCGCATCTTTGAGTGTCGCTTCAACAAAAATAAAGTCGTTATGAAAATAGCGGCGGTGGTACAAGCGGCAAAATACAGAATTATAAAATGTTTCGGCAAGCTCAGCCTGCGGGTGAAAACATAAAAAATGCTGGTAAATTTTCTTTACTTCAAGCCATAAACTTTCGTTTAGCTGGTCTGTTTGTTGGCGTTCACGTAAGGTTTTTGTGGTTTCGTTAACCCGATCATCGTAATAACTAATACGTAGGCGGCTAATATCATTAATTGCTTGCCAATCTCTTTTAGCAAACGCATGAGGCGCTTTTGCTGTTGTTCTTTGAAACAGCAGGTAATGTTTTTTAAATCCGGTTAATATTAACTCAGCAATTTGGCGTGGTTGCATCAGTACTCCTTAATTGACGCCTTTGGGTGTTTAGTAAAGTGCCGGTGGATACCATTTAATTTGTAAAAGCGGGTCAAAGGAAATTGCACCACTAAACACGCATTAGAGTTTGTACTCTATAGTTGTTAAGGGTATGTTATTTTATGTTTAAAACCAAGCAAATTAAGATGATATTTATTTAAGTTAGTTAGAGTCTGTTTGGTAGGCATCAATCTTTTTTTGTAATTTCTTAATTCGTTTTTCAATTAATTTTTTTTCTTTTTTATATTGCTTATCTAAACTTTTTTGCGTTTTTTTAATATCTTTTCTAATTCGTTTTTTATCATCGGCACTTAATATATGATTCAAGCGTTGTTGTTGTTTAAAATCAGCACGGTCTTTTTCTCGTGAAAGTATAGCGAGTTTATGCTGGTTACTGCGCAGCTCTGCCTCTAAGTTAGTAATTATGGTGTCGCGCTCAAGCTCGTTTAACTGCTTAGTGTAGTTTATTTCTTCACCTGTTTGTTTTGGCTCAGTGGCAGTTATTTTATGCATGGTTGCATTGTTACTACAGGGCAATTGTGAAAAGGTAGTCCCTTTTGGGGTTACGCATTTGTAATAGGTAGTTTGGGCTAGTGCAAGAGAGCTAAAGCATAAAAGGCAGGCAGTAATGATCAGATTAATAACGTTGAACATAATGATGATCCTTTGCGCATTCTGATCGAGTTAAAATGTTTTAATCCTAAAAACTATAACTTAGCTGAGGGGGATAGCAAGTGCAAAGGAGTAATAACAGAAACTAAGCGAGTCAGTTTTAATGACTCGCTCATATTATGAGGTGCTATTGAGAAAATGTTTTAAGCTTTTTAATACTGTGCACTAAAAACGGAATATCAAGTCCTTGCTCAATTGAAAACCCTTCAGCTGCGGAAATATTTCTAAAGTTTCCATCACGATCAATCAGCGTAATTCTATCTTTTTTATAAGCAATTACGACGCCTTGTGAATAATTAACGCCAATATTATTACTTTTATTGTATAAGTTTTTCCCTAACATTGTCTGCTCTGCAAGCGTATTACAGTTTAAGTATTGGCCAAGGCTAGTAGCAAGAATGTCACTAGGTTGAATTAAGCCATTCACTTTAGAAATAAACTTATCTGAGCTATACAAGGTTGACGTGGTCACTATTTCATTACTGTTTTGAGACACACTAAATGCAAAAAACTCAGTAGTGTCATCGCGTACAGTCGTATTTTCATTCGCTTTAATCACCCTGATTGTGCCATCTTTGTGTGCTTGCTCGTTTATAAAGCTCAGCTCATCAATACCAAATACTTCTACACTGCGGCGTTGGCTTTGCCAAACAGGTAACGTTTGTTGCTCAATAATATCGGTTTTATAAAATGCAGGCAGGCCATACACTAAACCAAATAGCATGTCGCTATGATCAGTGGGTTGTAAAAACTGCTGATTTTTATAAATGCCTTTTTTGCTAGCAACAAATTTTGCTAACTGTTCGTCATTATCAAACACTAAAATATCAACTTTAGCAGCGTTGTAATTTTCACATTTTGCTAATGGGTTAGGTATTTGGTAATTAATACCTTGGTTATTAATTTTAACGTTATGCGCTTGTTCGTAGCTTTCAACATCCAGTAAATCGTTTTTAGCGAGTAAGCTCTTTGCCGTAGTCGGGTACGAAAGCGGTAATACATTGTCTTGCTTTGTAATATCAAACTTTAAATTTGCATCAGCCCAAATATGAATACTGTGGCTTAATGCAAAACAGATGACTAAAAAAGAACCGGCATAACGGGCAAATTTAAACTGCTTTAAACGCGCTAGATGGTGCCAAGTAAAGTTACTAACTGTAAGCTGAAATCCTAAAATAAGTAATACAATACTGCCAGCTAACAAGGTAGTGAGCGCAGGAGAATTTGTTAAGCGGTGCCACAACAGCGAAATAATTTCAGGCAGCGCTGAGGCATTTAAGTGATAGCCTAAGTTAAAATACACATAAGCGTCCAAAGTCAGTATTGAAGCACCTATTGTTGCTATCACTGCCGCCATACCACGAATATGCTGCGGATAGGGAAACACTAAACTTAAAGGAAAAACCGTCAGCACAAACGCTAAAAAGGCAATAAAGCTGGTGTGGCTTAGCCACGTAACCACCATATAAGTGATACCTATATTAGTGGTGGGTGGCGAGTCGGCAAATAAATAGCTTAAGCTAATTAAAAGCGCCAGACCAATATTGGCAAATGTAAACCAATGGCCCCAACTTAATAATTGACTTGCTTTCGATGAAAACTGGTTATGCTGCGATAAATTCATAGAGTTTATTTAACCGACTGAGCGAGTGCTTTTGCAAAGTTCTCAGTAACAGCTTGTCTTTTCCCTGTTGGTACATGCTCTTTTAGGATATGCGTGATAGAATTTCCTAAACACATAAGACTTAAATCAACCGGCGCATTGTGTTTTGATAAAACATCAATAAGCTGATCGACGATTTGTTCTACTTCTTCATTAGAGTATTTTGATAAGATTGGCATCAGTTGGTTCAATAAAAATAGTTATATTCCCGTATTTTAACACCAGAGGCGTGAAAAACAAAGATGGCAATAGATGTTAAAAAATTAGTCGTGCACTATGTAGACAAAAAAGATGACGACACCCAAATTCACCTTCGCAACGACGAAATGATGATCAACGACAAAGTTGCTGTATTCATTGAGCAATTACACCACGCCTACAACGGCAAGCCAGGCAAAGGTTTTTGTGCTTTTAGTGGAGAAAAAAACAGCATTGTTGCCTCTACTATGCAAAGCTATCGTAATAATGAGCTTGGCTTTTGGCATATGACCGAGCAGGCATCAACGGTATTAAAAGAAGAGTTAGATAAATACGCCTTTAATGAAACTGGTTACTTAGTATTTTGTCATTATCAGTACGTGGCTACTGATTATATGTTGATTGCCATGATCAACATTAAAGAGCACTACTCCATGACTTCAGAGCTTGATTTAGCCGCATCGCGCCATTTAGATATTTCGCGTATGCAATTGGCTGCTCGCATCGATTTAACAGCATGGGATACCCAAGCAGACGATAATCGATATATTTCGTTTATTAAAGGTCGTGCAGGGCGAAAAGTGGCTGACTTCTTTTTAGATTTCTTAGGTTGTGAAGAGGGTATTGATCCGAAGCAACAAAGCCAAGTAATGCTAAACGCGGTAGAAGACTACTTATCAGAGCAAGAATTTGATAAGTCTGAAAAAGACGATTTACGTAAGCAAGTATTTGATTATTGTAATGACTGTGTCACCACAGGCGAAGAAGCCAACGTAAGTGAGCTTTCAGCAACGCTGACCAAAGGCGACGACAACCCGTTTGAGAGCTTTTGTAAAGAGCAAAGCTATGACCTAGAAGAGTCATTTCCAGTCGATAAGAAAACAGTAACAAGTATGGTTAAGTTTTCAGGCTTAGGTGGCGGTGTGAGTATTAGCTTTGAGCGTAAACATTTAGGTGAGCGTGTAACATACAACGAAGCAACAGATACACTGGTAATAAAAGGCATTCCGCCAAACCTAAAAGATCAGTTACAGCGCTTTATGGAGCAAGAGCAAGATTAAACTCACAGCGGGCTACGGGTTTTGGGATCAGGCTCGTAACCCTAACCCCGCAGCCCGCCCCGCTAACTTTCGATTATAATTTTACCCTCTAAAAGCGCAGCGTCTCTTAGCCCTCTTTGTGAACAATTTTCTTAAGATCTAATTGCACTAAGAGAAGAGAATGAGGATTAAATGAGAAGATAAAACAGGTATTAGCAGATAACTGGTAGACGTAGAGCTTGCTCACGTGTGAAGCGAAGCTTCAAATGTTTTAACCTTTAACCTTTAACCTTTAACCTTTAACCTTTAACCTTTAACCTTTAACCTTTAACCTTTAACCCACTCCTCGCAGCCCGAACCCCGTTGCCAGTTACATAAATTCCAAGCAATAAAAAACCGCGTTAAAATCAATTAACGCGGTTTTTTTAGCTGTTAACTAAACTTAGTGCTTATTTAGCATTAAGTGTTTTAGTCATTGCTGAGCTTGCACGACCAGCAGGTTTTACCGAGCCAGGGCGAAGGCCACTGTCAGGGATTAACTCACGTTTGTCATGTGCCATTGCAACTGATGTATGCTTGATTTCGCTATCAGCTACAGGTGTTGGCTGTGCCATTGGCGCACTTGCATGTCCAGCTGTAATCACTGTTTTAGCGTTTACATTAGTAGAGCTCGCTTGCGACACTGTCTCAGGCTGACTTTCAACTACAGGCGCTTCTTTAGTTTCTACAGGTGTTTCAGTAGCACTAACCGGTGCAGTTTCTGCTTCAACAGCAACTTCTTCAGTTTGTACTGGCTCTTCAGCTTTCACTGGTTCTTCAGTTTTCATTGGTTCTTCAGTTTTAACTGGCTCTTCAGTTTTCACTGGTTCTTCAGTTTGTACTGGTTCTTCAGTTTTTACTGGCTCTTCAGCTTGCACTGGTTCTTCAGCTTTCACTGGTTCTTCAGTTTTCACTGGTTCTTCAGCTTTCACTGGTTCTTCAGCTTTCACTGGTTCTTCAGTTTTTACAGGTTCTTCAGTTTTTACTGGTTCTTCAGTTTTTACTGACTCTTCAGTTTTCGCTAATTCTTCTTCAACAATGTTTTGCTCAACTGCATCAGAGGCATCAACGGCCGTTTTATGTGCTTTTGCTTTTAGCTCTGCTTCATATTCAGCTGCAGCTTGATCAGCAACGGGTACAAACGCAGGCGCTTCATCAGACTTTTCTTGCGCGTTTTCACCTTCAGGGCGACGACGACGCTGACCTGATGCACGAAGATGACGTGGTGAACGACGTGAACGAGTGCGTGTTTGCTCTTGTTCTTCATCTTGTGATACTGCGTTATCGTTTGAATCAACAACAGCTTCTGCTTGTTCTTTAGCAGGTGCAGGTGCTTTTTCATCTGATACAGGCGTTTGCTTTTCAACAACAGGTGCTTGCTCTTTCACTTGTGGCTTTTCTTCTTTCACCACAGGTTGCTCAACAGGTTGTTCTATTGTTTGAACTTGCTCAGCACTTTCGTCTTGTACGCGAACTTTTTTGCGTAAATTACGACGTTGACGACGTACTTTAGGCTTTTGCTCTTTTGGCTCAGCATTCTTATCAGATTTAGGTGCAGTATCAGCTTTTTGAGTTGCCTCTGCTTTTACTTGCGTTTTATCTTCTGTTTTATGCTCAGGACGTTTACGCGTATTTGAATTACGACGGCGCTTATTGCGGTTCTCATTCTTTTCTTGCGTATCATTTACAGGTGCTGACTCATTTTTAGTTTCAGACTCTGTATTACGTTCGTTGCGTGGTTTATTGCGTGGGTTATTATTGCGACGACGTTGGTTGTTGTTTCGACGACGATTATCATTGCCACGGTTGTTATTGGTACGCTCTTGAGATTTCTTATCTGTAGACTCTTGTGTTGTTTGCTCACTTTCACTTGCAAATAACGACTTAATCCATTTTCCAAGTGCAGTAAATAAGCCAATTTCAGCTTTTGCTTCTACTACCGGCGCTGCTTTTGCTGCTGCTTGTGGAGCAGGGCTAGAAGGCATAACGACACCTTTAAGCTTCGGCTCTTCACGTACAGGTGCTGCTGGCGATTTAGACATTTCAAATGCTTCAGGCTCAGGCGCAACAACTTGCTCATAACTTACTGTTTCAAGTGTTTCGTCTTTACGTAAACGCATAACTTCGTAATGTGGTGTTTCCATGTGTTGATTAGGAATAATCACTACATCACATTTATGATGCTTTTCAATGCGGTGAACGCTACGACGCTGCTCATTTAATAAATAAGCGGCAACGGCAACAGGCACTTGTGCGTTTACTTGTGCAGTGTTGTCTTTAATCGCTTCTTCTTCAATCAAGCGTAAAATTGATAGTGCAATTGACTCGTTTGAACGAATAGTACCTTGACCACTACAACGTGGACAAACACCTTGGCTTGCTTCACCTAGTGAAGGGCGTAATCGCTGACGCGACATTTCAAGTAAACCAAAGCGCGAAATTTTGCCAATTTGTACACGGGCACGATCTGGGCGAGCAGCATCTTTTAAGCGGTTTTCTACTTCACGTTGATGACGTGGAGGTGTCATATCAATAAAGTCGATAACAATTAAACCACCCAAGTCACGTAAACGAAGTTGACGTGCAATTTCATCCGCTGCTTCTAGGTTGGTGTTAAGTGCTGTTTCTTCAATATCACCGCCTTTTGTTGCTTTAGACGAGTTGATATCAATAGAGGTAAGTGCTTCAGTAGGGTCAATAACAATTGAACCGCCTGACGGTAAACGCACTTCACGTTGGAACGCAGACTCAATTTGGCTTTCAATTTGGTAATGCGTAAATAATGGTGTGTCACCTTGATAAAGCTTAACGCGGCTCATAAAGTCAGGACGAAAACGCTCAATGTGCGCTTTAGCTTCTTCAAAAACACGTGGCTTATCAATTAAAATTTCACCAATGTCACGACGTAAATAGTCGCGAATAGCGCGGAAAATCACGTTACTTTCTTGGTGAATTAAGAATGGTGCTTTAGCACTGTCTGCCGCTTGTTGAATGGCTTCCCAGTGAACTAATAATGCTTTTAAATCGTAGTTTAGTTCTTCAAAAGATTTACCAACACCCGCAGTACGTACAATTAAGCCCATACCTTTAGGTAGTTCTAGGCGGCTTAGCGACTCTTTAAGTTCAGTACGCTCATCACCTTCGATACGGCGAGAAATACCGCCAGCACGAGGGTTGTTAGGCATAAGCACTAAGTAGCTGCCGGCAACACTGATAAAGGTAGTTAATGCTGCACCTTTTTGGCCGCGCTCTTCTTTATCAACTTGTACTATTACTTCTTGACCTTCTTTGATCACGTCGCGAATATTCGGACGACCATGGAAGGTGTAACCTTGCGGGAAGTAAGTACGAGCAATTTCTTTTAATGGAAGGAAACCATGACGATCAGCACCGTAGTCAACAAATGCCGCTTCTAAAGATGGTTCAATGCGTGTGATTTTGCCTTTGTAAATATTGGCTTTTTTCTGTTCGTGACCTGGGCTTTCTATATCTAAATCATATAGGCGCTGGCCGTCAACCAGTGCTACGCGCATTTCTTCTTGCTGCGTTGCATTGATTAGCATACGTTTCATAATGTTACTCTACTAGTTTATGTCGCTGACATGACGATGTTTTTCTCGCCTGTTCAGGTGTTCCTATTTTTAGAATGTGCAGCCTCACGACTGGGTCTTTAACGGAACGGCTCTGTATTTTGGTACGCAGTATTTTAAATGCCGGCAAACAATAGGGTGTTATCACGCTATTAAATTCTAAAAGGATTCAAATGTGTCGGCTATTTAGCTCAATACACGTTTTATCCAGAAGTTGGCCTGTCATATCAATCTTATTAAATGCATTCATATTAGGTGCGTAGGGCTCTTTAGGTTCAAACCATAGTTTCGTTTTTAAAACTACCGTTATCTATTTTATGAGCAAAAATCGCTACCGATGTTAATGAACGCTTATTTATTAGATTTTTTTAGTTCTAAATAAGCTGCTGTACGGTACTACTACAATATTTGAGCGAATTCTGAACGGCGTGTTTTTACGCCGTCACTATCAGACAAATTATCTGTTCATTGCTTTTACTATCACATTAAAAATCAATTCATGTTCAAACTTAACCAGCAATATATTACGCGCATTGCCGTTAGTTGTGCGCACGTGTTAACTGGGTATGTATAAAAGCTTTGGAAAACTTAACTCGGATCTGTATGATCGGTTACCCAGAATGTGCATCACGAATGTTTTGTTGTGTTAAAAAGCACCGTTGTTATTTGCAAATACTAAATATTTGCGCTGCTGATTATCCCACTATTATAACCGTGTTAGCAACTAAATTATTTTACTTAAATCAGTGATTAGGCAATGTCAGAAAAAACCGGCTTACAAGTAACTTTTGTCACTATCAACGAAGACCACTTAGGTCAGCGTATTGATAACTTTCTTATTACCCATTTAAAAGGGGTGCCTAAAAGCGCAGTTTACAAAATTCTTCGTAAGGGTGAGGTGCGTGTAAATAAAAAACGTATTAAGCCTGTTTATAAATTGCAGCTAGACGACGTTATTCGTATACCGCCAATTAGAGTGTCAGAGCGTGAAGAGTTTGTACCCTCAAAACTCGATAAAGTAACGCGCCTCGAAGACGATATATTATTTGAAGATAAATACCTAATTGTTATTAATAAGCCCTCAGGCATGGCTGTGCATGGCGGTAGTGGCTTAAGCTACGGGCTTATTGAAGCATTACGCGTTTTACGCCCAGAAGAGCGTAGCCTTGAGCTTGTGCATCGGTTAGACCGTGATACCTCAGGTTGTTTACTCATTGCTAAGCGACGCTCAGTGCTGACCGCTTTGCATGAGCAATTACGCGAAAAAACCATGGAAAAAAATTACTGGGCATTGGTAGAAGGCCAATGGGACTCTAAAACTAAAAATGTAACGGAAGGTTTGCGTAAAAATACCCTTAAATCGGGTGAGCGCGTAGTACGCGTTGATAACACGGAAGGTAAACCGTCGCATACTCGTTTTAAAGTGCTTGAGCGTTATAACGATTGTTCATTAGTACAAGCATCCCCTGTAACTGGTCGTACTCACCAAATTCGTGTGCACACTCAGTGCCAAGGTCATGCCATTGCGTGTGATGATAAGTACGGCGACCAAGGGTTTGACGAGTCAATGCGTAAACGTGGTTTAAACCGCTTATTTTTACACGCTCATGATTTAAGCTTCTACCATCCTAAAAACGAAACCACCATGCGAGTAGAAGCACCGCTGGATAAAGCACTATCAAGCTGTTTGGTTAAACTTAGAGCAGCAAAAGCGTGAATTTAACGCCGATTAAAAAATATAAGCTAGTAATTTTTGATTGGGACGGCACCATTATGGATTCAATTAGCAAAATCGTTAATTGCATTCGCAAAAGTGCCCAATCGCTTAATATTGAGCCGCCAAGCGATACCGCCAGTAAAAATATTATTGGTTTATCGCTTGAAAACGCAATCGCAACCTTGTTCCCTGAACGCAGTGAGCATCACGAAGCGCTTATTGCAGGGTATAAACAGCAATATGCACTTGATACTACCCCAACACCGGTGTTTGATCACGTTGCACAGGTACTCACTGCGTTAAAAAGCCAAGGCGTAATATTGGCGGTTGCCACAGGTAAAAGCCGAATAGGGCTGGAACGCCTTCTAGATGAAAGCCAGTTGCGTCACTTTTTTAGTGCTACGCGAACCAGTGACGACGCTAAATCAAAACCCGCTCCCGATATGCTTTATCAATTGCTTGAAGAGCTAGGGGTAAGTGTTGATGAAGCGCTAATGATAGGCGACACCCAAATAGATATGGCAATGGCAAAAGCCGCTGGCATGGATAGAATAGGGGTAACCATGGGTGTGCACAACGCTGCGCAACTCAATGAATTAACCCCGATTGCAACCGCTAACAACTATCAGCAGTTGCAAAATATATTACTCGGTTAATCAGTTAATTTGCGCTAGGCACTTGAGCTGCTAATACATCAACACCAAACTCAGCCAATAATTGGCTGAGTTTAATGAGTGGTAAACCAATTAAACTGTTTGGATCATCACCACTGAGTCTCTCAAATAAACAAATACCCAAGCCTTCACTTTTAAAACTTCCTGCACAGTTATAAGGTTGCTCTGCATCGCAATAAGCACTTATTTGCGCCGTTGTTAAAGTTTTAAAGGTCACATTGAATGGCTCAACAATGGTTTTGCATTGCTTAGTATGAATATCGTACACACACAAGCCAGTTAAAAAAGTGACTGTTTGCCCGCTAAATAAGCTCAATTGCTTTATTGCGTTTTCTTTATTGTGCGGCTTACCTAATATTTGCTGATTAAATACAGCAACTTGATCTGAGCCAATCGCGAGACCTTGGTCAAAATGATCGACGGCTGCAGCTGCTTTTAATTCACTGAGGCGCTTAACAAGCGTGCTTGGTGTTTCGTTTTTATGCGGCGTTTCGTCAACATCTGGCGAAAACGTTTCAAACGGCAGATTAAATTTTTGTAATAAAGACTGCCTAAATGGCGAGCTTGAGGCTAATATAAGGGAGTGCTTCATGGCATGTTTTCCTAGCGTAAATCAGATTGAGTTAGGATAAATCAGATCCGTGAGTAAAACACGTGAAAAACAACGTAAAATTGGTTTTTTACTTTGACTAACTTACTAACTATCTATATGATGCAGCCCCTATGCAAAAGGTGAAAATTCCCATCACCCTTCATCCGGGCAAAGCAGCTCAGCATCGTTTAAAGTATGACGGCGTTGTACCGCTTGAGAAACTTCCTCGTTTACGAGGGGTTATCCAGGAAGAAGTAGGTGAAATAGCGGTAAAAATTCATTGCAAAAACGATGAGCAAGGTTTAGTTGTGATTAGTGGCAATTTGTCCACACACGTAACTGTAACTTGTCAACGTTGTAATGGTGATTTAGGGTTGGATTTGGATCAAGACTTTGTGTATTCGCCAGTCGGTTTGGATGCAGAGTCAGATGATCTTCCAGAAAGCTACGACGAAGTAGCACTTGATGAAAATGGTGAAATAGACGTATTTGAGCTAATCGAAGACGAGCTTATTTTAGCAGTGCCATTAGTGCCTACCCACAACGAAGCTTCATGCAGTTATACAGCAGAGCCTGCCAGCTTTGGTGTTTTAAAGGCGGAAGATGATAAACCAAATCCATTTGATATTTTGAAACAACTTAAGAAAGATTCTTAGGAGAAGACTATGGCTGTACAAAAAAGCAAAAAGTCTCGTGCAAGACGCGGCATGCGCCGTTCACACGATGCGATCAGTGGTCCAACTTTAACTGTAGACCAAACATCTGGTGAGACTCATCGTCGTCACCATGTGACTGCAGATGGTTACTACAAAGGCGTTCAAGTAATTTCTAACTAAGAGATTGCTTATATGCTGACTAATCTAACCATAGCGTTAGATATGATGGGGGGCGATTATGGCCCCCGTTCATCTATCCCCGCAGCCGTTCGTGCGGTAAATGCTAATGCCAACTTAAAACTCATTTTATGTGGCAACGAGCAAGTAATAGCTAAACAACTAGAATCACTCGATTCACTTTCTCATCCCAGATTAATTATTCGCCATTGTAACGATGTTGTTACCAATGCCTGCGAACCCGCTGTTGCTGTTCGCTCAAAAAAAGATTCTTCCATGCGAGTTGCCCTTGATTTAGTTAAATCGGGTGAAGCGCAAGCCTGTGTTAGCTCTGGCAATACAGGAGCGCTATTTTTTATGGCGCATTACGTATTAAAAATGCTTCCAGGGGTGAAACGTCCCGCACTTATCTCTGCTGTACCTACTGAACGTAAAAATCCCGTTTACTTACTCGACTTAGGCGCTAATGTGCATTGTGATGCGCAAATGCTGTATCAGTTCGGCATTATGGGCTCTGTGGTTGCAGGCCAAGCACTTGGCTGCGATAACCCTAAAGTGAGTTTATTAAATATTGGTGCTGAAGATATAAAAGGCCATGAAGAAATTAAGCAAGCCGCACAATTAATGCAACAAAGCGAGCTGATTAATTATATTGGTTACAGTGAAGGCAGCGATATTTTTTCTGGCAAAGCCGATGTTATTGTCTGTGAAGGCTTTGTTGGTAATGTTGCACTTAAAACCTGTGAAGGCATTGCTAAACTTATCATGAAAAAGTTTACCCGTGCCCTCGAAAAGCACGTCGTTTACAAGTGTATGGCGTTTATGTTGGCGCCAATCATAAAAAAACTCTATAAAAGAGTGAACCCCGACCAGTATAACGGCGCTTCTCTGGTAGGATTGCGCGGTATTGTTGTTAAAAGCCATGGAAATGCCTCAGCTAAAGCATTTCATGCCGCAATCGACGAAGCAGTGAAAGAAGTAGAACGTCAACTTCCAGATAAAATAGCTGCTATTTTCGAAAAAACACATTCTAAAGACACGGCGGTTGAATAACAGTTAACGTGCCGTGTTACACATTATTTATTTTGTTTAATTATAAGAGCAAATTATGGCACAAAAAATTGCACTTCTTTTTCCAGGTCAAGGCTCGCAAACTGTGGGTATGTTACAAGAGCTACTAGCGAGTTCTGACATAGTAAAAGCTACATTTGCAGAAGCTTCAAGCGCACTTGGTTACGACCTAGCAGACCTTGTACTTAACGGTCCAGAAGAAAAACTAAATCAAACACACCGTACTCAGCCTGCACTATTAACTGCAAGCGTTGCTATTTATCGTCATTGGTTAGCTGCAAATCCAGATGCAGACGTCGTTATGGCAGGTCACAGCCTGGGTGAGTACTCAGCTTTAGTATGTAGCGATGTGATCAGTTTAAGCGAAGCCGTAAAATTGGTCGAAAACCGCGGTTTATACATGCAAGAGGCCGTACCTGCTGGTGTAGGTTCTATGGCCGCAATTATTGGTTTAGGCGACGATGAAATTAAAGCCGCTTGTGCAGCAGCGGCACAAGGTGAAGTGGTTTCTCCAGTAAACTATAACTCGCCTGGTCAGGTTGTTATTGCCGGTCACAAAGATGCTGTTGATAGAGCCTCTGTTGCTTGTAAAGAAGCCGGAGCAAAACGTGCACTGCCATTATCGGTAAGTGTACCGTCACATTGTGAACTAATGAAACCAGCTGCTGAGAAATTAGCCGCCGATTTAGCCGCTTTAACATTTAATACACCTAAGTGTGATGTAATCAATAATGTTGATGTAAAAGCAGAAGGTTCAGCTGATGCAATCAAAGAGGCATTAGTACGCCAGTTATATAGCCCAGTACGTTGGACCGAAACGGTACAAGCACTGGTTGCACAAGGTGTAACGCAAAGTTATGAATTTGGTCCTGGTAAAGTACTAACCGGGCTTGCAAAACGTATTGATAAAGCGATGGTGTGTGGTTCAGTTAACGACCTTGCATCAATCGATTCAGCTAAATAAGAGTATATAAAATGAGTAATTTATTTTCTTTAGAGGGCAAAGTTGTCCTGATCACTGGCGCTAGCCGTGGTATTGGTAAAGCTATTGCAAACACATTAGTAGCGCAAGGCGCAAAAGTAGCGGGCACGGCAACAAGCGAGTCGGGTGCGGCTAATATTAGTGAGTACTTAGGTGATAACGGTAAGGGTTATGCGTTAAACGTAACTGATCCTGCATCAATTGAGGCGACATTAGCGGCAATTAAAGCCGATTTAGGTGATATTGATGTATTAGTGAATAATGCCGGTATTACGCGCGATAATTTATTAATGCGCATGAAAGAAAATGAGTGGGACGATATTATCGATACCAACTTAAGCTCTATCTTCCGTTTATCTAAGGCTGTACTTCGCCCAATGATGAAGAAAAAGAACGGCCGTATCATCAATATCGGCTCTGTAGTGGGTACTATGGGTAATGCGGGTCAAGCTAACTATGCGGCCGCTAAAGCGGGTGTTATCGGCTTTTCTAAGTCACTAGCGCGTGAGGTAGCCTCTCGTGGAATTACTGTAAATGTGGTTGCACCTGGTTTTATTCAAACAGACATGACCGATGATTTGACAGATGAGCAAAAAGCAGCAACGCTTGCAAACGTACCTGCGGGTCGTTTAGGTCAGCCAGATGAGATTGCAGCTGCAGTATGTTATTTAGCATCTGACGCCGCTGCGTACGTATCAGGTGAAACTTTGCATGTAAATGGTGCGATGTATATGGTTTAAGTTCGCAATGCGAATTAAATAAACTATAAATTGCATGCGGGTTTGCTAAAAAATATTGAATTTTTCGCAAACTTGCTTTAAACATACTTGAAATCGCTGTGAAAATAAGCGATAAAAGATAAAATAAACACTCAAGAGGTTTGACCAGCAAATTATTTATGGTCAAAAGATTGAATCAGAGAATTATCGGACGTAAACTACGCCGCAATCTGAAAATAACGCATTGGCGTTTTTAATAAAGGAAAGAAGAATGAGCGATATCCAAGAACGCGTAAAGAAAATTATCATCGAACAGCTAGGTGTTAAAGAAGAAGAAGTTAAAAACGAAGCTTCATTCGTTGATGACCTAGGTGCAGACTCTCTTGATACTGTTGAATTAGTAATGGCTCTTGAAGAAGAGTTCGACACTGAGATCCCAGATGAAGAAGCTGAAAAGATCACTACAGTACAATCTGCAATCGATTACGTTACAGCTCACGCTGAGTAATTAATCGCAAATTAAGGGCAGCATTCGCTGCCTTTAATCTTTATATCCAAACCACCTCAAAGTACATGATTCAATTCCAAACCTCACTCATCATCAGCAATTAAATTGTTATTGCTCAGCGTTGGTTATTGGTTTGAGACTCGCACTTTGAGGTAGCTTGGGTATGATCATCCCCCATACTAATAACATAACTAGCAACAGCGTTAACGCTGAAATAAACTGAGCTAAGTTAATTGGTATAATAATAATTCCTTATTGGAGGCAAACCGTGGCTAAACGTCGTGTCGTCGTAACTGGCTTAGGAATGTTGACGCCGCTAGGCAATGATGTTCAATCAACCTGGCAAGGCTTATTAGATGCTAAAAGTGGTATTCAAAATATTACCCACTTTGATACATCAAAATTTGGTACTCACTTCGCTGGTTTAATCAATGGTTTTGATGCATCGGCTTATATGTCACCAAAAGATGCTAAAAAAATGGATTTATTTATCCAGTATGGCATTGCAGCGGGTGTTCAAGCTTTTCAAGATTCTGGCCTCGAAGTCACTGAACAAAACGCAACACGCATAGGTGTAGCGGTGGGTTCAGGCATTGGTGGCTTAACCCTCATTGAAGAAAACCACATAAAATTATTAAACAGCGGCCCACGTAAGTTATCGCCGTTTTATGTACCGTCTACCATTATTAATATGATCTCGGGTCATTTATCTATAATGCACGGCTTACGTGGTCCTAATATTTCAATTGTAACGGCATGTACTACAGGCCTGCACAACATTGGCCATGCCGCTCGTATGATTGCCTACGGCGATGCCGATGCAATGGTTGCCGGTGGCGCAGAAAAAGCCTGTACACCAATTGGAATGGGTGGCTTTAACGCCGCACGTGCGCTTTCAACGCGTAATGACGATCCACAAGCAGCGTCTCGCCCGTGGGATAAAGACCGTGATGGTTTTGTACTTTCTGATGGTGCCGGTGTGGTTGTTGTTGAAGAATACGAACACGCGAAAGCACGTGGCGCTAAAATTTATGCAGAACTTGTTGGTTTTGGTATGAGTGGTGATGCCTACCACATGACCTCACCACCAGAAGATGGCGCAGGTGCAGCTCTGGCTATGGAAAACGCATTAAATGATGCGCAAGTAAATGCAGAGCAAGTTGGCTACATCAATGCACATGGTACGTCTACTCATGCGGGCGACAAAGCAGAAACGTCAGCGGTTAAAACTATTTTTGGTGATTCAGCTAAAGATGTAATGGTAAGTTCATCTAAATCTATGATGGGTCACTTACTTGGAGCGGCGGGCTCTGTTGAGTCGATAGTATCTATTTTATCGTTGACCGAGCAAAAAGTGACGCCAACGATTAACTTAGATAACCCAGATGAAGGCTGTGATTTAGATTACGTACCGCATACAGCACGTGATGCTAAACTTGATTACGCTTTGTGTAACTCATTTGGGTTTGGTGGTACTAATGGCTCGTTACTGTTTAAAAAGGTATAATCTTTTTTAACAACGAACGACAATAAGAACCCAGTTGTTTAACTGGGTTTTTTTATGTGTAAAAAAATATGCAAACAATAATAACAGCAAGTGAAACCAGTAATATAAGCACCCGTGATAGGGCCTTAAACTATGGCGATGGCTTTTTTACCACTGCAATGGTTACTGATGGACAGGTTGAGCATTGGGCTTATCATAAAGCACGTTTAATTGAATGTGCGCAGCGTTTGGGCTTTCCTGCACTTGAATTTAATGCACTAGAGTCGCACATTACTCAGCAAGTAGCATCACAGGCGCAAGCGGTTGTTAAAATTGTGGTAACACGCGGCGAGGGCGGGCGAGGCTATGCGCCACCAAGCGAATGTAATTTAAATATTATTGTGAGTGTTTTACCTTATCCAGATCATTATAACAGTTTAACAGATGCAGGCATTAGTTTAGCTATTAGCCCGATTAAGCTGGCCGTTCAACCTCATTTAGCTGGACTTAAAACTTTAAATAGGCTTGAACAAGTACTGATCAAAAATGCCCTACAAACTCAGCACAGCGATGATGCGTTAGTCCTTGATTACAACAACAATGTAATTGAAACTTCAGCGGCTAATATTTTTGCAATAAAAAATAATAAAGTATTTAGCCCAAGGCTCGATGAATGCGGTATTAAAGGTGTTTTTCTGCAATCTTTATGTGATAAATTAACCGTTGAATTTAAAACTGTCAGCGTTGATGACCTTACCCAAGCAGACGCTGTATTTTTATGTAACAGCTTAATGAAAATTGTGCCGGTAAAAAGTATAGGCGAGCACTGTTTTGATATTGTGTACAGCCAATCATTACTAAACGAGTTACTAGCCAAGGAGGCTTAGTGTTAAAAGTTATATTATCAGTATTACTACTGGCTTTTTTTAGCTCTGTGATTGGCTACCAGCAATTACAAGCAACCATTCAAACGCCACTAAAGGTAGCTACTAATACCCAATTTAAAGTTGAAAAAGGCACCGGTTTTAATAAGTTATGTCGCCAATGGCAACAGCAGCAGTGGCTTGAAGATTGCTGGCGGTTTCAAATATTAGCTAAACTCGATCCAACTTTGACTGACCTAAAAGCAGGTTTGTACGAGCTAAGCGCAGATAGCGTAATAAACAACATAAAAAAAATAAACCAGGGTGAGCAAATTAGTTTTAGCTTTACCATTATTGAAGGTCAAGCACTTAGAGATGTATTAAATACGGTAAAAATTGCTCCACATTTACAAAACGATTTAAAACTCGAACAGCTTGGCGAGCAAATAATCGGCAAGCAAACTCACCTTGAAGGGTGGTTGTTTCCCGATACCTATCATTATCATAGTAACGACAGCGCGAGTAGTTTATTAAAGCGTGCAGCGCAAAAAATGCAGCAAACATTGGCAGATGCATGGCAGCAACGGGCAAGTGATTTACCTTACAATACCGCCTATGAGGCCCTGATAATGGCTTCTATTATCGAAAAAGAAACCGCGCTTGCCAGTGAGCGCCCGTTAATTGCTTCGGCGTTTATTAATCGCTTAAATACGAATATGCGGTTACAAACCGACCCAACCGTAATATATGGACTAGGCGAAGATTTTGACGGCGATATCAAACGTAAAGACTTGAGAAATTACACGCCGTATAATACTTATCGTATTAACGGATTACCGCCCACACCGATTGCCATGCCCTCCAAAGAAGCTATTTTAGCGGCAGTAAACCCGCCCAAAAGCGAGTATGTTTACTTTGTAGCAAAAGGCGATGGTAGCCATCAGTTTTCAACCACATTAAAACAACATAATGCGGCGGTTAACCAGTATATTTTAAATAAAAAGAATTAGTGTTTATGAAACCAAAATTTATAGTTATAGAAGGCCTAGAGGGCGCGGGTAAATCTACCGCCATTGCCCTGTGCCAAGACTTTTTAAATCATCACCATGTTGATTTTATCAATGTGCGCGAACCCGGTGGAACACCACTGGCTGAATCGTTACGTACTTTAGTAAAAGCAGAACACCAAGAAGAAATAGCTTTTGAAACTGAGCTGCTAATTATGTATGCCGCGCGTTCACAACTAATGCATAATGTGATCAACCCAGCGCTTGAACAAGGCCAGTGGGTATTGGCTGATCGTCACGATTTATCGTCACAGGCGTATCAAGGCGGTGGGCGAGGAATTAGTGCAAACACGTTAGCGTCGTTATCGTCTATGGTGTTAAAAGGTTTAAAACCCGATTTAACTATTTACTTAGATATAGACCCTGTTATTGGCCTTGAGCGTGCAAAAGGCCGTGGTGAGTTAGATAGAATTGAGCAAGAAGCCATTGAGTTTTTTCAGCGCACCCGTATGCGTTACATTGAGCTTGCAAATGATGACGACAGCATAAAAACAGTTGATGCCAACCAAAGTATTGATAAAGTTCACCGTGATATTACCAATGTACTACGCACGTTTTTTTCAGGGTTAAAATAATATGGCATTGCCGTGGCTTAATGAGGTAGAGCAACGCTTAACTCAAAGCTATAAAGCGCAGCGTTTTCATCATGCGCAACTGTTTTGTGGGCCCATTGGAGTTGGCAAATTTGAACTAAGTGAGCAACTCGCAAACAGTTTGCTATGCCAAAATACGCAAGTACAGTTAAGTAGCCCCACTAGCGTACTAAGACCTTGTGGGCAATGTAAAAGTTGTTCATTAAACTTGGCGGGTACACACCCAGACAAACGCATTACCCAAGTAGAAGGGCAAAGCATAGGTGTTGATGATATTCGCGGCATAAGCGATTTTATGCACCAGTCCGCGGCTCAAAATGGCAATAAAGTAGCGATTATTCAAAACTGCGAAAAAATGACCACCGCAGCCGCTAATGCGTTATTAAAAACCCTTGAAGAGCCAAGTAATAGTCGGTTTTTAATCCTGACAACCAGCCAAGTGGCGCAGTTACCAGCGACTATTTTAAGCCGCTGTGCTAAAACCGAGGTAAAAGTAACCAATAACCAATTAGCACAACAATGGTTAAGTAGTTTGGATGTGCCTAACTATACCTGGTTGTCGTTATTTTATAGCCAACCATTGCAAGTAAAGCAGTGGCAACAGCAAAATCAGCTAGAAAATATTGATACGCTTTATAAATTTGCAACTGAGTTTAAACAAAGCCATAATTTCAATGCGTTAGTCGATATAATAAATAAACAGCCCGAGCTTGTTCGTATTTTTACTTTATTTTTAAGTGAGCAGCTCAAACAACAGCTTTTAAATGGCATGAGTTTTGACTCTTATCAAGTAGCTCAGCAAGCACTGAATGATTTTTTACAGAATAACATACAAATACTTGGGTTAAATTTACCGCTTGCGGTATCACGACTAGCGTATACATTACGTAACCAATAAAAAGGACTAGATATGCAAGAGCTATTAGTAGATATAGACGACCTTGATGAACTATATCGCTGTTACATGCCTTTTTTAAAAAAAGGTGGGTTATTTGTACGCACCAATATGCGTTATGAACCTGGGTATTCACTTGCCTTACGCGTTACCTTACCTGACGCGCTAGAAGATGACGTGGTAACCGGAAAGGTTACGTGGGTCACTCCACAAGGCGCTCAGAGCTCAAATCCACCGGGGATCGGTATTAGCTTTTTAGATGACAAAACCAATCTAAACGCGAAGATCGAAAAACTGCTGGGGACTATGTTAAACTCCGGCAATCCAACTTATACCATGTAGTAAAAACAGGCCTTATTTTGATTGTAGATTCTCATTGCCATTTAGACCGCCTTGATTTTGATAAACTTGATTTAAACCTAGACCAAGTACTTGATAATGCCCGCGCTAAAAAAGTAGAGCACTTTTTATGTGTCAGTGTCACACTTGATCAGTTTCCCAATATGCTAGAGCAAATTAAGCATTACGATGACGTGTCTGCGTCATGTGGCGTGCATCCACTGGATCAAAAAGACGCACTCAACAAACAGCAATTAATTGATTTAGCCTCACACGACAAAGTAGTAGCCATAGGTGAAACTGGGCTTGATTATTACTATGCAAAAGATACTCATGCAGTGCAACAAGCGAGTTTTGTTGGCCATATTGAGGTAGCTAATGAATTACAAAAGCCACTTATTATTCATACCCGTGATGCGCGTGCCGATACCATTAATTTAATGCGTGAGCACAAAGCAGAAAATTGCGGTGGGGTACTTCACTGTTTCACCGAAGATTGGGATATGGCCAAAAAAGCCATTGATATGGGCTTTTATATCTCTATTTCAGGCATTGTGACCTTTAAAAATGCGGTAGAGCTTAAAGAGGTAGTAAAGCAAATTCCTCTCGATCGACTGCTTATTGAAACCGACTCGCCTTATTTAGCACCAGTCCCATATCGTGGTAAAACTAATCAGCCAGCGTATGTTGAAGACGTGGCTTATTACATTAGTGAACTCAAAGGCGTTAGCTTTAACGAGTTGGCAAAAGCCACTACTGATAACTTTTACTCTTTATTTAAATTAGCAGCTAAAGGCTAACCTCATGACGACTCTCTCGGTGCAACACCCGCTGTTAATTATGGGGCCCATGGTGCGCCGAGCAGAAAAAGCTGCAGTTTGTATTCAGTTTGCTACTTCAAAGCCAGTAAATTGCCGTGTAGAGCTAATTGGCTACGAGTGCTATAGCGAACAAGACACCATAAGGCTAGGGGAGCATTTATTCTTACAGTTTGTGGTAATTAAACCTATAAACAGTCAGTTCCCGCGCGATACATTATTATCATACCAACTATTTTTTGATGACACCCCTGTTGATTTATCAGCATTTAGCTTTAACAATCAGCCATTACCTGAATTTGTGATCCCCAAAAAACTAACGCAAATATTACATGGCTCGTGCCGCAATGCGCATCATCCTGCAAAAGACAGCCTAGTAAGTTCAAGCCATTGGCAAGCCTTTCAGCGAAGTAATGAACAGCAGGGGGCACAGTTATTATTGCTTTCGGGCGATCAAATTTATGCTGACGATGTAGCTGGCCCCATGTTATTAGCGATACATCAGCTAATTAAGCACTTGGGTATTTATAAAGAGCAGCCACTTGATTTAGATTTACCCGCTGAAATTGCAGAACAGTTGTATGGTCGCCATTACTTGTTGCCAACTACCTCATGGAAAAACCGCTCAAAACTAGGTATTGGCTATTGGTTAAAAAAGGACGAACCGCATTTTTCTAGTGTAAAAGCGTATAATCATCTGATTCATTTTGAAGAGTTCATAGCACTGTATTTACTCAATTTTAGTAGCCAAGCATGGCAATACATTGACCTAAATAACTTAAGTTACTCAGGTGGTAACGGAAAAAATCAAGCGCTATTTAATGCAGAAAAAACCGCATTAATTGACTATGCACAAGGTTTAGCAGAGGTAGAGCGGTTGTTTGCCAATGTATCTACCTTAATGATGTTTGATGACCATGATGTAACCGACGATTGGAATCTCACCGCAGGGTGGGAGCAAGCCATTAATCAAAACCCCAGTAGCAAGCGTATTGTAAATAATGGCTTAGCGAGCTATTGGTTGTTTCAGGGAATGGGCAACGACGCACTGCAAAAAACCGGATCGTTACTTGGCCCTTTTAACGACTGTTTAGCCGGCGATATGCAATGGCAATTTAAAGCGTTTGATAAGCACCTTAACGATTTTAACCATTGGCATTACGAGCTAATGACCATTCCTAAAGTGGTGGTGCTCGATACCCGTACGCATCGTTGGCGTAATGAGCAAAACTTTAATGAACCCTCAGGCTTACTTGATTGGGAACGTCTCACAGAGCTAGAAGAAAGCCTATTAAGCCATGACCAAGTAATTATTGTATCGCCTGCTCCCGTGTTTGGGGTTAAATCGATAGAGGCAATTCAAGCGGTGTTTAATATGTGTGGGCAACCACTGATGGTTGATGTAGAAAACTGGATGGCTCACGAAGGCTCAGCCAAAAAGTTACTCAACACCTTTAGGCGCACCGACACCCCAAACGAAACGCTGATTTTATCGGGCGATGTACACTATTCGTTTTGTTTTTCAGTGCAAAAGCGTTTTGGCGATCATCCCAACAGAATTTGGCAACTGACAGCCAGTGGCATTAAAAATGAGTTTCCGCGCAAGCTAATAAATATACTCGACAAGCTCGACTCTATTTTATACGGCCCCAAAAGCCCACTTAACTTTTTTACCAAACGCTGGCATATGGAAGTAGACAAACACCAAACTAAAGGCAAAGGGCAAAAGTACTTAGTAAGCGATTCTGCCATTAGTTTGGTTACGCTTGAAGCGGGTAATTTAGCCAGGTATCAGCTAATCCACGGCGACGGCCACACCACCGAATTTGATTTAGAAGAGAAGTAAATTAGAACTTGTAGCAGAGACTTTATGTCGCGTCATTTTTTAATGTCGTTAGCGACGGGCGACGGGCGACGGGCGACGGGCGACGGGCGACGGGCGACGAGTTTCGAGTTACGGGGTAAATATCCAAAAGCGCAGCGTCTCTTAACTCTCTTTGTTAATAATTTCTTTGCGCGGCATAAAGCCCCGCCTACAATAAACCGCTATGTTATCCTTATTCGTAGGCGGGAGTTTACCTCGCGCATTTTTAAAGTATGAGGGTATTAGGCCCGTAACCCGACCCCCGCAGCCCGTTAACTTTCATTTCGCCGTTTTTTAATCCGCTTTGGTGCCGGTAACTTATTGGTTAATATAGCTAAACATAACACCACTATAAACAACATCGAGTTTGCGCCGGCTTGTAAGGAGTAATCAACCGACGAATGTAGCATCATGGCTACTATGGCCGTAGCACAACCAAACGCCACCCCCTGATAAAGCGCCGTCTTACGCGTTCGCATAGTATTAATACATAACCACAAACAATAAAGCACCAGCAGTCCTAATAACGCTGTGACAGGAATACCTAGCTCAACTGCAAATTGTACATAATCGTTATGCGCATTGTCGTAGTAGCCAGAGTAGGGCTCAGATTGATACGCAGGAAACGCAGTATAAAAAGTACCGCCACCAGAGCCCAATATTGGGTTATCTAAAATCAGTGGAATGGAGTCACGTACAACTTCATCTCGTGTTTCCGATTGCAAGCTGGTTTCGCTAATACGTTGTTTTACTTTCTCTACATCGAAAATAGCACCAATAATGATTAAATCAATAATGAAAAAGCTCACAATCAGCAATTTAAAGGCTTTAGGCTTTTGCTTATAAACAAAAAGCGCCAGTAAGCTCACTATAATTAAGGCTATAAAAAAGGCCGAATTACCCATGCGGCTACGAGTTAAAATAAGCGCCACAATAATTATAATTAGGGATATACGTAAAATTATTTTAGAGCTCAATAATACTTCCGCCCAAGCACGTAAGGTTTGTTTTAAAGTAGGCTTGTAGCCGTTGTTAGTGCGTTTTAGTTCGCTGATTAAAACACCAATGCCTAAACATAGGCACAATGCTAAATAGTTAGCTAAAAAGTTAGAATAGGTAAAAGTGCCAATTGCACGATCTGTATGTTTGTAGCCAAATAAAGGGCTTACTATATCGGGAGATAAGTTTAAATAACTAGCGTACAACGCCTGAAATACACCGGCACAAATAACAGCATAAATTAACTTTTTAATTCGCTCTGCACTATTGCAGTAGTTAAATATTAACCAGCTCAGCATGAGTAAAAAACAGGTTTTTAATAACATTTGTTTGGTTTGAAATGCATCAACACTCACGCCAAACAGCTGTATACCACACACTAAAATAACTGCACTTAGAGTAAAAAATAGTGGCCAGGAATAGCGAGGCGGAAATAGCGCTTGGTTGTTATTTAACACACTGTGGGTAAGGTGAGTAATAAAGGTAAAGCTAGTTAAAATGCCAATAGCTAAAATTGCCCAAGGTCGGTAACTACCTAAAGGAAGAGGGAGTAAAAATAGGATCAAACAAATTAAAAAAAATATAAAACGATTCAAAATAAACTCAAACAAAGTAAAAACGCAGCCAATAGGCTGCGTTTAAATATACTTATGGTAAAAACTAGTTACCGACTTCAGATATACCGTTATCACCACCTGTACCACCAGAGCCTGGAGGTGTTGGTAATGTTGGTAAACTGCCTACTGGCGGAGCAGGTTGACCTACACCAGGGCCTGCAGCGGTCGCTTCAGAAGCGGTGGTTGCATCAACACCTGCAGTAATTGCAGCAAGTGTAATTGCATCAGAGTCTAAACCTGCAGCCGTAAGTGCAGCTAAAAAGTCAGAAATTAACGGGTTGTCTGCACCAAATTGGGCAACAACAGCTGCAACCATTGCATCAATGTCTGCAGCGCTACACGCGGCATTTAGTAATTTCTCGTCTAATTCAACTTTTTCTTTGTTTTTACAAATACGTTTAATTGCTTCTACTAAATCTTCGCGTAATTGCTCAGATGAAGTATCTGCGGTAACGTTATTAAGAATGTCAATAATGTTATTTATGCTCACTTCTTGAACCACAGCATCGTTATCCGTTTGTGCATAGGTTGGAAGAGCAGTAAGAGCTGTTGCGCTAGCTACTAAGCCAGCTAAAAGTAATTTTTTCATTTCTCGTCCCTAGGTTGAGTTTTAATTGCAAAATTTTAGCGCATCGGCGCAAAAAGTAAACTCTTTATTTACGCCATTTTCATTAGATTTAATAATTTTTGATGGTGACAGTATTAAATTACCTTGTACCCCATCACATCCCAAGGATTCGAGTATCTCTAACGTTTCAGTTTTTTCAATTAAACAGGCTAAAACTTTAATACCAAAACCATGACAAATATTATTAACTGTTTGAATATAAAACTGGCTTTGTGGGTTAGTTACTAAATCTTGAATATAACTACCATCAATTTTTACATACTCAATATCAAGACCTTGTAAATACCTGAACGACGTTAAGCTAGTGCCAAAGTGTTCAATACATACATTAATACCCAGTTCTTTAATTGCATCTATATGTAACGAAGCTACGTGCACATTATAGAGCAAACCAATTTCATGCAGTTCGAATACAAGGTTTGTTTTAATAACGGGTTTAGTGTGCGAATAAAGGGTGAGCCATTGTATAAAGTCAGTTGAGTACAACGATGCCTTGCTAATATTAAGTGCAAATACATCATTAGGGTAATGTTCTTTTATATCTACAAAGCTTCGTATAATTTTTTTATCGAGCTCTTCGGTTAAATTTAACTTTTCAGCCATGGCGAATAAGTGGCCATTATTTACTTTTTCACCCTCATGAATAAAGTGGGCAAATACTTCAAAATAACATTGAGAGTCAGTTTTATTAGCTTGCTTTACGGGCTGCACCGAAAAGCTGACTTCACCAGCATTTATAATCGACTTAATTAAAGTACGCCATTGGTTAACACTAAATAATGATTCTTTATCGGCATTATCTAATGTAGCATCTTCGCCAATAGTGCAACTAGTATCAAGTAACGACAACACTTCACCCAAGGCAGCGCCTTGATCAATCCCAACTATGGCTAAATTAGCGTAACCATTAATGTGTGAGCTATTTTCTTTTTGACTTAACTTATCACTCACATCTAAGCGAGCTTTACTTAAAAATAAAACATCATACGGGGCCAATAAAACGAACGTTCCGCCGTTGAGCCTAAATAAAGATGAATTTGGTAACTCATCAGCAAGCTGTTTAAGTATTTTTGCTGCATCTAATACATGCTGATCGCCATCTTGATAGCTTACAACTTGGTTAATATTATTTAACGAGGGCAGGGTAAGCATCATTGCGGTAATGGGTGTATCGTCAGTAATATTATTAACAACTGAATTAAAGTGGTTTTCAAACGACTTGCGGTTACCTAACCCTGTTAACGAGTCTATGTATACCTCTTCGGTAAGTGCTTGAGTTTGTTTTGTTAGTGAATCAAACGTACTTTGTAGGTTTAAAACCATGTTATTAATGGCTTGCGTAACAGTGCGAAGTTCTCGAGCAACCGGTATTTCTTTATTTAAGGTAAAACGCTTCCGTGTTACTAGCATCGCTTGGTTTTCGACTGCTTGTAGTGGCTTAAATACCGCACGTAATATTAAAAATGCAATTGCCAGTGACGCTGCTAAGAGTAAAAACGAGCTGTATAAGCTGCGCAAGGTGTGCTGCCACAAGGTTAAATACGATTGCCCAGTATGGCTGGTTACATCAAGGGTGCCGGCCATCATCCAGCCATTATTTATTTCAGAATGCATAGTTGGTGCACTTAGTTCAACAGCACCTATAAACCAGCTAGGAACAGACTCTACACGCTTAGGGTTTTGTAATTCAAAAACGATGTTGTTTTGCACGTCAGTAAATTTAATTTGGCTATAGTAACCAGAGTCAAAAATAGCGGTTGCCATCGTCTCGGCAATCATTAGGCTGTCGTCTTCTAAATAAGGAGAGATAGAAAGACCTAAACTGGTAGCGGTATCTTGCGCGTGGCTAGCCATTTGCGTTTGTAAGTAATTACGGGTTGTATCAACGTCGGTAATAACGCGTACACAAAACGAAATTATCGAAATTAAAATGATCAAGCCATATACTTGAGTCTTTAAACTCAATCCATATTTAAAGAGTCGAGACATAACTACTAGTTCCTTTATTGTTATCGTTGGCGGGCGCAAGCTCACCTTGTTCAATTCGCTCAAGCATGGTGTTCCAAGCAGAAACACCACGACTATTTTTAACCTTATTACCTAACCCTTTCGACTTGGCTAACCATAAACCTTGGCCATTAAAACTATATATAGGTTTTAAATCACCACGGTTACTGGCAGGTACCAATTTTGTATTAAAATTATCAAGTACTAGCGGTATTTGGTTAGGTTGTTCAAAGTATATAAGCACCATGTGAGGTTGATTAACCGTACGCTGGCGTACATACATAAAGCGTATTTTTTCTTCAGGGATTCCTAAGGCTATTAAAGTAAAATACTTTGCAATAACATAGTCTTCACAGTCACCCATACCCACCCCTAAGCTTTCTAGTGGCGTGGCCCAATAATCTTTTTTTTGCCAAAGCTCGTCATCGGTTTTGTACTTTATGTGCTTATTAAAAAAGTCATTAACTAAATGAATTTTTTGCCATTCGCTTTTGTCAGCAGAGTCATCTATAAAACTCAGCCAGTTTTTTATTCTTTGGTGGCCAGCATCACCATAAAACTGTTTGGCACGGGTAATTATATCGCTATTACGCAAATGTAAAAGCATGTCTTGTGCACAAGCAAAAAAAGACACTAATATAATGATGCAAATTCCTACCCGCACAAAGCCCATCCCTAAAAAATTAACGCGGTAATTATATTCCCATTGAAACTAAAATGATAGGTTATAAAAAGTGCACTCATTACGCCTGCAACATTTAGTTAACACAAAACAATCTAAAAGGCTGCTTTTTTGTATTGAGCGAATTTATCTGGTGTGTATAATACCCGCCCATACGGACAGTAGCACTTAAAACAGATGCTTAAATTTAGCAACAGCATCAATAAGTTTCTACGAAAAATAAAAAGTTAAGAAAAAGGAATTGAAGTGAAAGTATTAAAAGCAGTCTTGCCTGTTGCAGGTTTAGGTACGCGCATGCTGCCAGCCACCAAAGCAACGCCAAAGGAAATGCTTCCGCTAGTCGATAAACCTCTCATTCAATATGTTGTGAACGAAGCAGTAAAAGCCGGTATTAAAGAAATTGTACTGGTTACTCATGCATCTAAAAACGCAATAGAAAATCATTTTGATACCAGCTTTGAGCTAGAAGCGACCCTAGAGGCCCGCGTAAAACGCAGCTTGCTAGAAGAAGTTCGTTCAATAATCCCGCGAGATGTAAGCATTATTTCGGTTCGTCAATCAGCGCCGTTAGGCTTAGGCCACGCAATACTCGAAACTCGCCCAATTATTGGCAATAACCCATTCGCTATTTTGTTGCCGGATGTCATTATCGACCAATATAAGTCGAACCTAAAGGTTGATAACTTAACGCAAATGATCGACCGATTTGAGCACACCCAGCATAACCAAATTATGGTTGAGCCTGTCCCACATGAAGAAGTGCACAACTATGGTGTAGTTGATTTAGCGGGTAAAAACATTGCTCCAGGCGAAAATGCAGCCATTACCAACATGGTTGAAAAACCAAATAATGACGAAGCGCCAAGTAATTTAGCCATAACAGGGCGTTATGTTGTCTCACCTGCTATTTGGGATTTACTTGAATATACGCCACCAGGTGCTGGCGGCGAAATTCAATTAACAGATGCATTACTGCAGTTACGTCACCTTGAAACAATCGAAGCGTACCATTTAAAAGGTAAGTCGCACGACTGCGGCTCAAAACTAGGTTATATGCTGGCAAATGTAGAGTATGCAATGCAATCAAACCTAATGGGTGAAGAATTTACCAAGCGCGTCAAAGAATTGCTTAAAAAGCGAGAGAAATAAAATGAAAGTTACTTTTTACGGAATAGGATACGTTGGCTTAGTTCAAGCCGCAGTTTTTGCAGATGCTGGTCACGATGTTTGCTGTGTCGATATTGATGAAACAAGGATAGAAAACTTAAAAAAAGGCATTATTCCTATTTATGAGCCAGGTTTAACACCGTTAGTTGAAAAAAACTTTGCAGAAGGGCGTTTAACATTTACGACAGATGCCCAATTTGGTGTTGAATTTGGTGAACTACAGTTTATTGCAGTAGGTACTCCGCCAGACGAAGATGGTTCTGCAGATTTAAAATACGTATTAAAAGTAGCAGAAACTATTGCTACACATATGCAAAAGCCAAAAGTTATTATCGATAAGTCAACAGTACCTGTCGGTACGGCAGATAAAGTAAAAGCAACAGTACAATCGATTCTTGATAGTCGTAGAAGTGATTTAACCTTTTCAGTGGTATCAAACCCTGAGTTTTTAAAGGAAGGAGCCGCCGTTAATGATTGTAAACGCCCTGATCGCATTATTATTGGTACAGATTCAGTTGATGCAGAAGAACAAATGCGTGAACTGTATGCCCCATTTAATAGAAATCACGAAAAAATTATCGTAATGGATATTAAAAGTGCTGAACTTACTAAATATGCAGCTAACTGCATGCTTGCGACTAAAATTAGTTTTATGAACGAGATGGCTAATATAGCTGAGCGAGTAGGGGCTGATATAGAGCATGTGCGCCATGGCATAGGTTCAGATCCGCGAATTGGTTATCAGTTTATTTACCCTGGTTGTGGCTACGGTGGCTCATGTTTTCCAAAGGATGTACAAGCACTTGTTCGCACAACTGACGGCATAGGCTACGAATCAAAAATACTCAAAGCAGTTGAAGCTGTAAATTATGCTCAAAAGCATAAGTTATTTGAATATATTACTAAGCACTATGATTTAGAGCAAAACCCAGATGCAATAAAAGGTAAGATTTTTGCATTGTGGGGTTTGAGCTTTAAACCTAACACAGATGACATGCGTGAAGCACCAAGTCGCATTCTAATGGAGCAATTATGGAAAGCAGGGGCTAAGGTGCAAGCTTATGACCCTGAAGCAATGGAAGAAACGCAGCGTATATATGGTGCACGAAATGACCTAAGCTTTATGGGCACTAAAGAATCAGCATTAAATAATGCAGATGCGCTTGTAATTTGTACTGAATGGCAAAACTTTAAAGCTCCAGACTTTTCGTTGATAAAATCCTTACTAACAACTCCTGTTATCTTTGATGGACGGAACTTGTTCGATCCTAAGAGACTAAAAAATAAAGGCTTTAGCTATTATTCTATTGGTAGAAATATTTTATAGTATGAGGGTCTTAAAATGCTGACAATTATAATACCTGCATATAATGAAGAAAAATGTATAGAAAGAACGCTATCTGAATTAACGAATTTTTCGAGTTTGGAGGTTGAAGTAATTGTCCTACCAAATGGTTGTATGGATAATACAGCCGAATTTGTTAGAGCGAAATTTCCTTCATTTAGAGTACTTGAGCTTGATACTGGCTCAAAGATCTTGGCTATAAATAAAGGGCTGGAAATTGCTCAGTTTGAGCATGTGCTTGTTCAAGATGCTGACGTTATTATCAACACAGAAAGTGTCAGAAACATTCTTAAGTTTATTGAGAATGAACAGTATTTATTTGCTTCTCCACAAACAAAAATAATTCAAGATGGCAGTTTCTTAACTAATATGTACTACAGTTTTTTGAAACTCACTCCTGCTTATAAGATTGGAATGGTTAACTCTGGTGCATATCTTATTTCTCCAAAGGCTCGTGATATTTTAGGAACGTTTCCGCAAGTTATTGCCGATGATGGTTATGTTAAAGGTACCTTAGGTTCAGCTAACTTGACCACGATTCCTTCTTGTTGTTCCGTAGTAATGAGTCCAAGAACAATTTGGTCGCTTATTAAAATAAAAACAAGAAGTAAATTAGGCAATATGGAATTAAAGAAGAAGTTTACTTCACCCACAACAGGTGGTAATAGCTTTCATTCTTTGCTTAAAGTAGCTATCAAAGAGAGAGCGTTGTTTCGGTTTTTTGTTTATGCGGTAGTCATCTCAATAGCAACATTTCGTGCTAAGTTACAAATTAAAAAATTAAAGACAATCAAATGGGAAAGGGACGAGAGCACAAGAATATGAAAAGATTCATACACGTCTATGTACGACATTTTATATTATCCATCATTACACTCTGGTACATCCATTTTTATAAAATGAATATACATAAAAGCGTTAGGATTTCGTTGAAAGCAAAGTTAGATAAGACAAACCCAAAAGGTGTTCACATAGGGGCGGGTACTTATATTGCGTTTGGTTCTGTAATTTTAACCCACGACATGTGTAGAGCCATCCACAAAGATGTGAAAATAGGTGAAAATTGTTTCATTGGAGGTAACTCTATCATAATGCCTGGAGTTACTTTGGGCGACTCATGTATTGTCGCGGCAGGTGCTGTTGTGACAAAAGATGTAAGTTCAGGGACAATTGTCGCGGGTAATCCTGCTGTTGTTATTCGTGAAAATATTAAGACCAAAGCTTTAGGAATATTAATAAATGAGTAAGAAACTCATAGCAATTGCATCAACGGGTGGTCATTACGTGCAATTGAGCAGAATTATGAAGCAAGCTAACTTTGATTCTAATGACATTTTATTTGTACGAACGAAAGTAAACGAGCACGATACCCCTTCTTTTGAGAATGAAACCTTAATTGAGGATGTGTCAAGAGACACTTTAGCCCGTACTCCAATAGTCGCTTTTCAATTGTTAAAACTTATTTTAAAGCATAAACCTAAATGGATAGTAACCACAGGTGCAATGCCAGGGTTAACCTCTATAGTAATTGGTCGAATATTACTTAGAAAAACCATGTGGGTGGATAGTATTGCGAATACAAAACAGTTATCTGCTTCGGGAAGAATGGCAAAGAAATTTGCGCATAAAACATTAACCCAATGGCCAGATTTAGCTGGCGATAATGTTGAATATAAAGGCCGAGTTATATAATGAAAGTTCTTGTAACCGTAGGTGCGCAATTACCTTTTGAACGATTGATAAAGGCAATTAACGATATAAATAAACCACTAAACTTGAATGTTTTTGCTCAAGTTGGTGATGATTTGAATGCTTACGATGGTATTCAAACTATCGATTTTTTGAGCTCCAATGAGTACGAAGCGAAACTTGATTGGTGCGATATTGTCATTGCTCACGCTGGTATGGGAACCATTATTCAGTGTCTGGAATTAAATAAAAAGCTTATAGTTGTACCTAGGCTCGCTAAGTTTAATGAGCACAGAAATGACCATCAACTAGATACTATTTCAAGGTTTGAACCGTTGACCTCATCAACAAGCTTAATGCGGGTGTGCCGTGATGTGGAAAATTTGAAAAATATTTTCCAAGAAATAGAGAAATTAAGTGAGATGAATGATTTCTTCACCACTAAAAAAGAGCACGATACAGAAAACCTTGGTACATATATAAAAAAAATGATAGATGATGAAATATAAATTATCTTTATTAGTGGACTCGATGCTATCTTCGGGTGCTAATTTTCTAATAACTTTTCTCTTACTTAAATATGCGGGAAATGAGTCAGTAGTTATGTTTGGTGTTGCTATGACTCTCTCATTAATTTTCTTATCATTTCAAAGAACAATTGTGCTAATACCTTTTAATTTAAAGGAAGATAAGTGCAGTAAAGTTAGAGTCATTGAGTTTCTAAGTTGTTCTTTTTTTCTCTTAGTACTATTTATGATGTTGATTCTCATTAGCACCTATTTTGTTTTTCCATCTCAAGAACAGTGGCTTTTAGCCCCGGCTTTATTCGCTTTTTTGTTTATGCATGAAACATTTAGATATCTATTTATGGTGAGTAAGCTGTACTTTCTGCCTGTATTGGTATCTGCTATTTTGATGTTTACTCTTGCAGCTTCTTTATTGTTTGATGGTGTATCTATAAAACTTTTGATAAACACCTATTTATGTTTATTTTCTCTAGAGTTAATTGTAATCGCTATATACATTGTTTTTAAAAAAGCTCATACGGATGAACAGCAATGGGATATTTTTTTTTGGTTTCGTGATACAAGAAATTTATTAAATCGCAATGTTCAATCCATCTCTCAATTATTACTCGTGCACTCTCCTTTTTTGCTTGTATCGGCTCTGTATCCTGCAACAGTTTCTTCTATACTATTTATAGCTCGATCAGTATTTCAGCCAGTGCAAATATTGATCAAGTCAGTGGAGGCAATTGATCAAAGAAAACTAGCTAGTATAAAAGATAATGCACAAATATTTGTGAAGAGTTTGTTCAAAAAGTATATTGTGATTTCTTTTGTTGCTTCATCACTTTGCCTATTAATAGCTGTTTACTTATTTCCAATTGTGTATGCCGATCAAGCTGTCCCTCAACTTAATGATTTATTATTCTGGGCAGGTATCCTTATTTGTTTATCTTGCTCCAGAAGTGTTGAAATGCTGCTCGTTAAAAACAATATGTATAAAAGAATGAATTTATCATACCTTTTATCAGGTTTGGGTGTTTCATCTCTTTTATTATTGAATTTAGTTTTTCATTTACAAGTTTCATTATCATTTTATATTTTTATTGGTTGGCTGTTTTTAGCAATGACTTATTATCTAATTGTTATAAAAGGGCTCTTCCATGAATAGGATAAGACTCTTTAACTTATTTCTCTTCTCAATATTTATTATTTTTTCTTTGTTTGTTTTCAGAATACGCGAATATGGAAGTGATAGTGTCGATTTTCAAATCGTATTAAGATTGATGGCATGGGGGGGAGGTATTTTAATCGCATTTATATATTTTTATAAATTCGGTTTTAGGGTGTCTAACAATCATGAGTTTTTATTTTTTGCTTTTATTCTCTTAGCCATATTGATGTTACCCTTTTCGATGCTCCCTTTCCGTAGCTTTGTTGTAGTGCTCTCATATGCAGCTTTTTACTTTTATTTTAAGTATGTAAAAAGCAGGTTTGGAGATGACTTTCTGCTTTATTCAATTAGCTTGTCATTCTTTATAGTTGTTTGTTTTTCTTACTTTTATTATTTAGCTTTACCCGATTTAGGAAGGCACATTTATTGGTTAAATGATGTTTTATTTGTAAGTCCTCGTATGAGTGGCGTATTCTCAACATCAAATGCAATGGGTGGGTTTTGTGCTGTATATTGTCTGTTTTTGTTACATTCTTTTAATAAGTCTGTTATTACAAAATCTTTTTTTATTATTGCATTCTTACTGTCTTTAGCTGCTTTGTTATTGAGTGATAGTAAGACTGCCTTTATATCATTTATTTTTTCATCGTTATTTTTATACAGAAGAAATAAGTTTATTCTATTTGTGATTTTATCAGGAATAATCTTCACCTCTTTATTAATAATATACGCTGCATTTGACTTTTATGGCTTCCTTGGGAATGTATCTCGCCACGGTGATCCTGAAGAAGTCCTCACCTTTACTGGCAGAACTTATATCTGGCCTGCGGTATTTGATATGGCACTTGAGCGGCCTTTTACTGGCTATGGTATTGGCGTAACATCTTTAGCTTTACCGAGATTAGAGGATATTATCGGTTATACACCTGCTCATGCTCACAACTTAATTTTGCAAGCTTTTTTTAGTCTTGGTTTGGGTGGCATGTTATGTATAACTGCAATTCTTGGCTATAATTTTGTTATTAAATGCAAAAATAGGTTAGGTAACTCGATGGCTGTTTATATTATAATTACTTCTTTATTTGAGGCCTCATTTTTATCTGGTGTTGCTGGTTACTCTATAATCCCTGTTATTTATATGGTTTTAAGTAAAGAAAAATGAGGTATTACTTATTTTTACTTCTTTTAAGCTCATTTAATAGTGTTGGAGCTATTGATGACTACAATTTAGTATTGTCTTCAGGTCAGTCTCTGAGTATAGGTCACACTAGCCAAGATATGAACCCGATAATTTTTCAAGATGAGGTTAACCCTAATAAAGTCTTTTTATTTAACGGTGTGCGGACGACAGCTCCTCGGTTCGACCAAAGCTTAGTAGAGAGTGACGTCAGGTTTTTAGAGCCTTTGAAAGATCTAACTAGACAAACACATGCATACTCGATGTTTGAAATGTTAGAGTATTTATATTCACTTGAGAATAAGCCTTTTCCAAAGTTTGTTTATGCACCTCATGGCCGTGGTGGGCAAAAGATAAGCAAGCTGGGATACGGCACCGAACCATTTGAAAATGGACTCACAATGCTTAGAGCTGGTGAGCAATTAGCTTTTGAAAGTGGTGAAAACTTCAATGTTCCTTTTATTACTTGGATCCATGGTGAATCTAACGCAAACTCTAATCTACAGGAATATAAGCAGAAACTTAGTAAATTATATAATGCATATAAAAACAAAGTACAAACTACTTCCTCTAGAACCCGCAATCCAATTTTATTTATGGATCAAACCGGTGTAAGTTATGGGCACGATATTGCTATCTCATTATGGGAGTTTGCGAATGATAATGAAACAGTTTCCCTAGTAATGCCAAAATATTTTCTCAACAGAAACTACTTTAATAGACCTGATGAGAGAACTCACTTAAATGCAAAAGGTTACATTTTACAAGGTGAGTATTTTGCAAAAGCTATCTTTACTACATTTGAATTAAATAAAAAATGGAAGCCACTACAACCTGAGTTTTTAAGAATAGAAAATAACAAAGCTTTTGTAACCTTACATGTTCCAGAAGGGGATTTGGTTATAGATACTCAGACTTTACCTGAGGCTCCAGGTTATGGTCTTAAATATATTTCTCCAAGTAATATAGAATATATACCTCAAGTGTCTATTCAAGGTAATTCTTTAGTACTCGAGTTTAATACTACACTCGAAGTAGGTGGAAAAATAGATAGTGCCTTTACACTAGATGACAGACAAAATACTGCTAATCAGAAAACTCCAGTAACGAACATCAGAGATACCTCAGAGTTAATTTCTTTTGTAGATCAGCAACCACTTCATAATTGGTTAGTACAATTTTCAATAGAGATTACACCTCAAACTCCAGGTATGTCTTCAGCTTTGAATACAAGTGGTTACAACATATGGGATGATGGAGATGTTGTAGTAGATACACCAGAACCATTCTCAATTATTGGAGGAAGCTATAATAACAGAAATTTAAATTATGCTTTATATCGTGTAAGCTTTGATGCTGAGATTGAATCTGGTACTCCAATTCTAAACATTGGAGATTCAATTATACCAATCACAAAAGAGGGAAAAAATTCCTTTGTAGCAATCATTTGTGAACCAAATAAAGATATGGTTTCTGTAGTCAGTACCCAAACTAAGTTTACTGGTGCTATGCAGTCTATTTCTTTGAAGCCAATACTATCCGAAACCAACTTTGACCATGATAGCATCGATGAACTAGGTGATAATATATGGCCTAGTAATGTAACCGTTGAAAATTATGAAGCTGATAAGTTTTCTATAACTGGGGATTACTTCATTAAAACTAAGTTACGATATCCCATATACTTACTCGAATATAAAGTCGAAATTGATGAAGGCTCTGCTTACATCAATATTGGAGATTTTCATAAAAGTATAAATAATTCTGGAATTTTTAATACCAGAGTACCAATTTGTAAACCGGAATATGGTCGCTTAAGATTCTCTACTGGTAAGATCGGATTCTCGGGCAAAATAACTAATATTGAGATAAAACCAATTTAAAGGAATATACTTTTGTTTTACAATTCAATTAATAATTTCCGTGCAATAGCAATAATGTTTATTGTTTTCGGTCATTCCTTCGATGTATCTGGTGTCGTTTTAGATAGTTATTGGGAAGTGTTTTTTAGAAATTTGTTATCTGGTGGCACCATTCTTTTTGTTTTTATATCTGGCTACCTTTTTGAAGTTGTATTTTTAAAAAAGTTTACTTTTTCTAAGTTTTACTTCTCTAGAGCCTCAAAACTGCTATGGCCGTATCTGTTGTTGTCGATCATACCAATATGTTTATATATATATGTATCTAACCCAATTTCAGATGGATACTTTCTGCCTAAATCTGAAGGTGCGATGTCACAGTTTATGATACCTTTTCTAAAATATGAAGTAACAGGCCGGTTTATGACCGCTTATTGGTATATCCCCTTTGCGTTACTCTTATTTTTACTCTCACCACTAGTTGTTCATATACTTAAAAAAAATTTAAAATTTAAGGTGTCGTTGATTCTGATTCTTTCATGTGTGTCGATTTTTATACATAGACCGGTCGATAATATGAACCACTTTCATTCTGTTGTGTTCTTTTTCCCTGTTTATCTCACCGGTGCTTTGGTATCCCAATATAGAGAATCCTTCTTGAAGACTTTTCAAGGTAATCTGTTTTGGCTACTGTTTTTATTATCAATCAGTTTCACGCTGATCCAGACCTATTTTGGTGATGTGGGAAGCTACCATAAACCATTTTTTGAATTTAAAGGTATCGATTATATGTTTTTACAAAAGATACTTCTTTCATTTTTTTTCTTCTTATTGTTAGAAAAGTACTCAAAGAGTAATTTGTTTTTTGAAAATCTTGCGGGTACAAGCTTCGCTGTATTTTTCATACATCCTTATTTAATTTTTATATTTAGAAACTTAAAACTACCAACTCCCGAAACGGTTTTATTTCAGTGGGTATATTTTATTGCTCTATCTTTCATTTTTATATTAATCAGTATGCTCTTGGCGTTATTTACGAAGAGGATCCTTAACGAGAAAAGTAAATATATCATTGGCTACTGACCTGATTTAGTAAAAATATAGTGACTCCAGAATAGTATACATATTAAATTGGCCGAGTTATTGCGAAGCTAAAGTGTAAAACATATCCTCAGAAATGATGTTAGAAATATTAATACATTTTTGAAGCTGAAACCAAAGTTGTTAGGGTTAGCAGAACAACCATCAGAGGCTTATTTAATTAAAGTAATACCTCTGGGAAAGTGAGAATACTGTGTTTTTCTATAGATTTTTATTTATTCTGTAAAGCCCTCATTAGCCTAATATCTCTTTTATCAGTAATCAAGCAACCTATTTAAAGAACCGTTTGAAAAAAGCGTTCAAACTGCTTTAACTTAAATACACCTGCAATTCCGTTAACAATAATTAAACATTTACTGGTTCTTTTGGGGGTTTTTTGGCTTTTTTAAATTAATTTTAACTTGTAAGTTATTGAATTAAAGTTTCGTTTCTTTAAAGTTTTACTAAATTTAGTACTTTTGTAGTGTTTTTGTTCCTTTTTGAGTTTTTTGTATATATAATGCCCACAGAAACTTAACGAAACGATACCTTCGTTAAACAAATAATATCAATTTGGTGCCTACACAGCACTTTCATTTTTTGAGGGATAAAATGACAAACTCTTTGCTTAAACTTAAGAAATTGAGTGCTGTAATTGCACTTAGTTTAGCCAGCTCATCAACGCTTGCTGCTGACCTAGGTGTTGCCAACAACTTTTCTGCATTTGTTTTTGACGACTTTAAATCGAATGTTGGCCGTGCTGATGGCGCTATAGCAGCAGGTAAAATCGACATAAAAGGTTATAGTGTAGGCTTTTTACGCCCGTCTAACCCAAATGAATACTACTTAATTAGTGAATCAAGCATCGATTATAAAATAGGGCGCCAGTTCGTTGGTAGCATGATTGCCGGTGGTGGTACTGATGTTAGCTGGAGTGTTCAATGGGGCATGGAGCGAAATTCTACAATAGCTTCAAATCAAGATGAATCAACCATGCCATTTGATTTTGATGAACAAGAGCAATACTACAAAGATTTAAGCGCTGAGTTAGGTAAGCTTGATGCTACGGGAACAGTACAAAGTAAATGGGGTGGCCTTTACTTAGAAGGCGATGGTCGCTCAGACACGCAGGTATTTAATTTAGATGCACGCCAATTTGCTAAAGCTCACACATTTAAAGTGTGGGGCATTCCTGCTGATGCAACAGTTATCTTTAATATTACTGGCGACGACAATGTTAACGTTAAAGGTAAAAGCTTTTGGCGTTTACGCAATCATGCAACCAAAACTGTATTTAACTTCACTAATGCAGAAAAACTGAACATTAAAGGTAACCGTTGGCAAGGTGTTGTATTGGCCCCTTACGCTGATATCAGAGGTGTTTATGGAACAGCTAAAATGCCAGTTATTGGTAAAAGCTTTTATGGTTCAATGGCATTGTTAGGCGGTGAGTTTGACGGTAATTTACCTTCTGGCGTAGACCCAATTTGTAATGAAATTAATATAGTTGATAAGTGGAGTTGGAGCAGCAGCGAATTCTTACCTGAGTATAACCAAGTGATTTCAACACCCATTGCTGTAAATCTTAATGATGACAATGGTGATGGTTTCATTGATGACAAAGATGTAACAGATATTTTAGCTGTAACCTTCAATCTTGCTAACTACCGTGCGCAAGGGATTGTTAGGGCATTAAGTGGTATTGACGGCGAAGAACTATGGAAAACTGAAAACCTCGATGGAACTTTCGACTATAAGACAATAAAGGCTACTTCGACTTATTCAATTTCTGCGGCTGATGTTAATAACGATGGTTTGGTAGAAGTTATAGTAAGAGACTCTAGCGATAGTAGTTATAAAATCTACAGCAATTCTGGTGAGTTAATAAAAGCTATTCCAAAAGGGTTCGCATACGGAAACTCATCAATCTCAGATTTAGATGGTGATGGTAATGCTGAATTTATAATCGGTAATAGTATTGTTAGTCTTGTTGATGACTCTATAGTTAAACTTCAAAAGCCTGTAGATTACAACAAAGGTAATTTTACAGTTATTGACTCAATTGCTTTTGATTCTGATCTTGGCGGCCAGCAGGAAATTCTGGCTAATGGTGTATTATTTACGAAGGATGGAAACGTGCTTTGGAATAAAAATACACAACAGGGCTTTTCAGCAATTGGTAACTTTGATAATGATGCATATCCTGAGATTGTCCTAACGGATTTAGATGGCAGCATCAAGCTCTTAGAACATGATGGAACAATTATTTGGGAATACCAATCAGAAGACTCAGGGGGTGGTGTTCCCTCTATTGGTGATGTCGATGGAGATGGTGAGCCTGATATTGCAGTCGCAGGTGGTGAATTAATTAAGGTACTCAATAAGCAAGGCGTCTTAATTAACTCCTTTAGTATTAATGATGCGTCTAGCAAACGTAGTGGCGTTATTACATATGACTTTAACCATGATGGTAAAGATGAAATTATTAATGTTGATGAATCTGGTCTAAATGTATTTAGTGCATCTGAAAATCAACTAATTTATAAGTCGCCACAATCATCAGGTACTATATGGGAATATCCAATCATAGTTGATTTAGATGGTGATGGCTCAGGTGAAATAGTATCTGTTTCTAATGAGTTTTTATTGCCAGAAGGTGCTACAGGTACCAATGGTGTTTCGGTCAAAACGACAGGAAGCTGTAAATGGTCTTCGGCTACGCGTGTATGGAATCAACATTCGTTCTCAGGCACAAATATAAATCAAAATGGTTCATTACCACTACAGCCAGAAAATAGCTGGGAGAAAACGAACACTTTCCGTTCAGCTAACTTAAAATAAGCCAACTTTTTTTAATCAAAGCCAATTACTTTAATTGGCTTTTTTATTTTTTAAAAAGATTGGTGATAAAGAACTAAGTTCAATTTGAGGTTTTTTTGTCAAATTTACAGCAAGACCCAGCTATTAGAAATTTACTAGAGCGAATGCCTAAAAATATTCAAACTACCTTTACCGATGAGCAGCTTGCGCATTTAAAAATTGCCATTGGCGCTAGGCAGTGGGGTAACCACGCTGTTGACTGCAGAGGTGTAGTTAAGCTTTTTAAATATCGATATTACTATGTTTTCTTGGCGGGGCGAAACAGGCGTGAATTAAGCTTAAAAGAGCAAAAATTTGCAAAGTTGGCACAAGCTGTAATTATAAGCTCTGCAGTTTCATTTGTGATTTTACTTATATTGCTGGTTTTATATTTGATTAAATCTGCATTGGGCATTGATATGTTTGAAGGTTATTCATTTGGAATTTGGCGTTGGTTCAAGGCTTTATTCAGTTAACATGTCATTATTTAATGAGTTAATATTTTATTTGTACCCAAAAGCTCATTGTAATGTTAGTTACAAAATAGTTAGTACTTTTGTCGGTATAAGCAATTGAACAAAAACAGCTAATGCTATATCATTCGCGTGGATTTTGTGGGGGCTCCCCCCACGCTAGATTAGCTATAAGGAATTAAGCAAAATGACATCTCCAAGGACTTTCAAACCTTCAGGTTCCTCTGATGCCAACTTTTACCGACTATTTGATATATTTGCGTTATTTTTAGCTTTTCAGTGCGCAGCCCTACTTTACAAGTTTAAACTTACTCCTATTTATGCCGCTTCTGCGCTTACTGTTGCGCTTAGCTATTTATATAGTGCTGAGCTGTTTTCTACTTATCGCTCTTGGCGCGCTGGTAAATTTAGAACAATGGTCATGTGTGCATGGGCTAGCGTTTTAATTGCTTTTGCGTTTTTACTAGTAGTGTCTTTTATTTTTAAGTTTAGTGAATCACTTTCACGTGTGGGTGTAATTATTTGGTTTACGCTAAGTGTTACGTATTTATATATTTGGCGCTTGGGAGTGTACTTATATAAACGTAGTCGCCGTAAATTAGGCTTATCTCAACGTAATGTTGCCATTATTGGCGCAACAGAATCTGCTGCATACTTACATACTGAAATTGTTAAACACGATGAGTTAGGTTTTAACTTTAAAGGTTTTTATGACGATAGAAACCCTGAACGCTTGTTTGAACAACTGGAACACCAAGGTGTTGAAGGAACAATACAAAGCGCTGTTGATGCTGCTCGTAATGGTGAAATAGACATACTTTACATTGCGCTCCCTATGAAAGCGCAAAAACGCATAGCTGATATTTTATTGCAGCTAGGTAATACCACGGTAGATGTGCACGTAGTGCCCGACTTTTTGCTTTCAAACTTAATACACGCCCGAATTGAACATGTGGGTGACGTAGATACATTAAGCGTGTTTGAAGCACCATGTATTGGTGCCCATGAGTTCATAAAGCGCACAGAAGATATAGTAGTTTCAGCCATTATTGTTACCTTAATTACTCCGGTTTTATTAGCGATTGCAGCCGCAATCAAGCTGACATCTAAGGGGCCTATTATTTTTAAGCAAGACCGCTACGGTTTAGATGGGCAAAAAATAAAAGTGTGGAAGTTTCGTTCTATGACAGTGACCGAAAATAGCGATGTGGTCACTCAGGCAACAAAAAACGATGCCCGAATTACCCCGTTAGGTGGCTTTTTGCGACGCACTAGCCTTGATGAATTACCACAGTTTATAAATGTTTTAAAAGGCGATATGTCTATTGTTGGCCCTAGGCCTCATGCGGTGGCGCACAACGAAGAGTACCGCCAAAAAGTAGAGTTTTATATGTTTAGGCATAAAACTAAACCGGGTATTACCGGTTGGGCACAAATTAATGGCTGGCGCGGCGAAACCGATACGCTTGATAAAATGGCCAAGCGAGTTGAATACGACTTACATTACATTAAACATTGGTCTTTGTGGTTTGATGTGAAAATAATTTTTATGACAATTTTTAAGGGATTTAAAAGTGAAAATGCGTACTAATATAATTACTACTTTACTTGTTGCGTTAGGGGTTTCTGCACCCTTATCGGCAGTAGAATTACAACCTGGCAGTGTAATGACTAAAGATGGCGCTGAAGTTACGCCAATGCTGCAGCTTGGTGTAAGTAGTAACGACAACTTTTTTATGACGCCGTCGGCTACACAAACACGTTTGATATGGAATATTGCGCCCAGCTTAAACGCATTAATTGAAGATGGCCCCGACAGTTATAAATTTGATATTGCATCTAGCACGTCGTTTCATAATAAAGATACCACTGATAACTTTACTCAAGTTAATCTAGGTGCGGGTGTACATAAAGAGTTTACTAGCCAACATAGACTAGATGTAACTGGTAACGCCGATTGGTTATACGAGCCTCGTGGTGGTGGATTAACTGAAGGGCAGGGCAGTGCGCTAGATGAACTTGTAAATTATCAACAACAAAACCTAACAGCTCGCTATGAGTATGGCGCACAAAGCTCTAAAGCAATGTTTGCTTTAACCGCAGGTTATTATAATAAGAATTACCAAAACTTTACGGCCATATCGCAATTTCGTGATTACGACAAGCCTATGTTAGGTATTACTGGCTACTATAATACCCAAGCTGGTACCCGTGCCTTTTTAGAGGTAAAGCAAGAAAACTACCAGTACGATGTAATTGACTCAAACGGTATTTCCCGTGATTCAAATGACGTTAAAGTATTGTTAGGTATGGAGTGGGAAGCCACTGCTGTTACTACTGGCTCGTTTAAAGTGGGTTACCAAAATAAGGATTTTGAGTCGAACCAGCGTGATAACTTTAGTGGTTTAAGTTGGGAAGCGGCTGCAGTTTGGAAGCCATTGACTTATTCAACCTTGCAACTAGTTACCAGCCGTGCAGCCAAAGATCCTTTAGTACAAGGCGATTACATTAAAGAGAGTGTTTATGGTGCAACATGGCAACATGATTGGAGCGAATATTTAAGCTCGGTAGTAAGTGCTAATTACGTTGAACAGCAGTACTCAGGTAACTTTAACCGTAAAGACAAAGTTAAAAATGCTCGTCTAGGCTTAAATTATTTAGCTAATAACTTAGGAATGATCACCGGTTATGTTGATTTTATTGATCGTAATTCAACTCAAGCCAATATTGAATTTGATCGCGTTATTGTTGGCCTTAATTTTACATTTGCATTAAAGGGTAATGAATGAAGGTTAGAACTTTAATTGGCCTAATTCTGTTACTCAGTTTTGGTAGTTTTGCGAGTGATTCGCAAAACTACATATTAGGCGCAGGCGACAAAATAGAAATTAAAGTGTTTGGTCAGCCGGATTTAGACGTAACCTCTCTACTAGGCAATAGTGGTGAGATTAACTACCCGTTTTTAGGTAAGGTTAAACTAGTTGGGTTAAGCGTTTCGCAAGTTGAACAAATAATAATTAGTGGATTACAGCCTGATTATTTAGTTAAACCTAATGTGTACGCGCAAGTGGTAGAATACCGCCCTTTTTACATACATGGTGAAGTTAAAAAGCCGGGTGGATACCCTTATCAGCCTGCTATGACAGTAAATCAAGCTATTGCACTGGCCGGTGGCCTAACTGAACGTGCCTCGGTTGATAAAATATTTATTTTTAAAGAGCAAACCAAACAGCAGCAACAAAAAGGTAGTTTAAATAGCCAAATTGCAGCGGGTGATACCATAAAAATAGAGCAACGCTTGTTTTAAGCAGTTTAAGGCAGTAATAATAAAATGAATACACACTCTGAAAAGCCTAGCAATAACGAGGAACTAATTGATTTAGGTGCTTATCTTAATATTATTAAGCAAAGCATATGGAAAATATTGGGTTTTGCTATTGTTGCTACACTATTAACCATCATGGTCGCTTTAACGTTAACACCTAGGTATGTAGCCACGGCCACTTTATTAATTGAGTCGGAGCAAACAAAAGCAGTAAGCTTTGATGAAATATATGGTTTAGACTCTACCAAAAAAGAGTATTATTCAACCCAGTTTGAAGTGATTAAGTCAAACACGGTTGCTCGAGAAGTAATTACTAAACTTAATTTAAAACAGCATACTGACTTTATTGCTAAACCTTCGCTTACAAGTGAGTTAAAAGGCATGGTTAAGCAGCTGTTACCTTTTTTAAATAAAAAAGAGGATTCTGTTATTACAGAGGAAGAACAAGCTGAGCGTGAGATGTTAGGTTTGCTTGCTGCTTTTAAGCCTCGCTTAACTGTGTCTCCTATTCGTAAAACACAGTTAGTGCAAGTAAGTTTTGAGTCGAGCGATCCTAAGTTAGCTGCTTTAGTGGCTAACACGGTAGGCGAGGTATACATAGAAAGCCAAATGCGCGCTAAAATGGGAATAACCCAGCAAGCGTCTAGCTGGTTAAATACGCGTTTATCAGAACTGCGTATACAACTAGATAGCTCTGAAGTGCGTTTACAAGCTTACCGAGAAGCGCAAAAGCTGGTTGATATAGAAGGTATTGCAGGGCTTGTTACTCAAGAGCTTGAGCAAACTTCAAAGCAGTTAGTTGATGCTCGTGCGACTAAAAATAATCTTGAAAGTATTAACCGTGTTATTAACGAATATGGCAACGACAACATAGAGCTACTTGGTAGCATGCCCGAAATTACCTCACACCGTGTTGTACAAGATGTTAAACGCGAAGTTGTATTGGTTGAGCGAAAAGTAAGTGAGCTTGGTGAGATTTACGGCCCTAAACACCCAAAAATGATTTCAGCTAAATCTGAACTTGCTACAGTTAAAACTAACCTTAACAAGCAAATTAAAGGCTTAATTACCGGTATTGAAAAAGAGCTAAATAGAACAACGCGAACTGTAAATGCGCTTGAGCGCGATTTAGCTAAAATTCGTGCTGAATATCAAGATATTACCCGTAAAGAAACCCAATATAACCAACTAAAGCGTGAAGTTGAGACAAACCGTAATATTTTTAATACCTTTTTGTCACGCTCTAAAGAAACCGAAGTAACTAGTGACTTTAGCTCAGCTGCAGCTCGTTTTACAGACCGTGCTTATGCTCCACGAAACCCAAGTAAACCTAACAAAAAGCTAATTGTTATTTTAGCCTTTGTTGCTAGTTTTGGTTTTGCAGTAGTAATGACTTTTGTTTTTGATGCCTTAAACGACACAGTTAAAAATAAAAATGATGTAGAAAATAAACTCGCTCAACGTATGTTAGGGTTATTACCGCATGTTGCGGTACCTAAAAAGAGCTATTTTCCGATCCATGCTTATTTAGAAGATACCTATCGTCGTTTTGCCGAATCGGTACGCACCTTCCGCACTAGTTTGTTGTTAACTCATCTTGACCGAGCGCATCAAGTTATTGCTGTTACCTCTACTTCACCAGGAGAGGGTAAAACCACCACCTCTGCTAATTTAGCGATGTCGTTGGCACAAATGGGTAAGGTATTATTAATTGATGCAGATTTACGTAAACCAACCTTAGCTAAACGATTTGATATACCGGTATTTCACCCAGGTTTAAGTAATTTAATGATAGGCACTGAACAATTAGCGGAGTGTGTTCATGTTGATGCGCAATCGGGTGTTACAATTATGCCGAGCGGACAAATACCGTCGAATCCACTTGAGCTATTATCAAATCCACGCTTTGCTGAGTTACTGAGCGATTTAAAAGCGCAGTACGACCATATTATTGTTGATACACCGCCTACACAAGCCGTAAGCGATGCATTGGTAATTGCGCAAAGTGTAGATTCGGTAGTTTATGTTGTTAAATCTGATATTACCCGTATTAAACCAATTACAGCGGGCCTTGAGCGTTTATTTGAAGTAAAAGCGCACGTTGCCGGTGTAGTACTTAATAAGGTCGATATGAGTAAATCTAAAGATGAGCATAGCCATGGCTACTATGATTATTACGATTACTCACAGCAACCTGAAAAGCCACAAGCGTAACTAAGTTAGTTTATGATTGATATTCATACGCATATTTTGCCGAGTATTGATGATGGCGCTAAAGATTTAACAGAGTCTTTAGCGCTTTTAAAATTGGCTGAAAACGATGGCATTACTCATATGGTGGCAACGCCGCATATACATGTAGGTCGCTTTAATAATTCGATTTCTGTTATTAATGATAATTTGGCAAACTTACAACAAAATGCAAAAAATGAAGGGATTAATGTAAAATTAGCGGCTGCTGCTGAAGTACGTTTAGACATAGAGCTTATGGCAATGGTGATGGCTAATAAACTGCCTTTTATTGGTGAAATAGCAGGCAAAAATGTGCTGTTATTAGAGCTACCGCATTCACACATGCCTCAAGGTTACGATAAGTTTATTCAGTGGCTCGCCAAACAAAATATACGCGTTATTATTCCGCATCCTGAGCGTAACCGCGATATTCAGTCAAACCTTTATTATATTCAGCACTTAAAACAGTTAGGTTGTGATTTTCAGCTAACGGCATCGAGTATTGAAGGTGAGTGGGGCGAAAGCGCTCAAGCAATTTCTTTGCAAATGCTCAAAGATGGTTTAGTGAGCTATGTTGCCTCTGATGCGCATTCAGTAAAACGTCGACCGCCGATTTTAAGCCAAGCTAAAAAAACAGTAGCGCAATTATTAGGTGAAGAGCAGGCCACAACGCTTTTTGTAACTAACCCGCTGCAACTAACCGAGTGTTTATTTAATGACTAAATTAAACATGTTCAAGGCAGTGCCTGCTGTTACTTTAGCCATGATAGTACTTGTTATTGCTTATACAAGTATGCAAAGTATGCGCGCAAATGCGTGGTACTTTAATGGCCTAAATATTGTGCAAGAGTCAGGTGGCGCTTTGTCTGGCTCATCGCTTCAGGCGGCAGAAAATGCGATTACATTGGCTACGAATATGGATCCTGAGCATCCTCATTATTGGCATTTTTTAGCCCATATAAAAATGCTAGGTTTAGCCGGTACTGATACAACATCAATTGAGCAAATCGAACATACTCAGCAAACATATCAACAAGCTGAGCAAGCGTTGTTAAAGTCGGTTGAGTTAAGACAAACTTGGTCACTAACCTGGATAAGCTTGGCGCAAGTTGTCAGCTATCAAGAGGGGCCAACAGAGCGAGTATATAATTATATTCAGCAAGCCAAAAAAGTTGGCCCATATAAGCTGGATGTTCATTTAGGTATTATTCAAATTGCGTTAATGCACTGGAATGAACTACCACCCACCTATAAAGCCCTTTATGTGAACGAGCTTAAATTAGCCTCTAAATATGGTTATAAATTTAATAAAATTTTTAGCATGGCTAAAGAGATGAACCGTTTACCAATTGTGTGTTTATCGCTTCAATTTGGAACTCATTTTGAGGCGGTTAGAGGCAGTTGGATGTTTAATAAATACTGTGGTTAAAAAAATAAAGGGGCTAGGGATTAGGTGGTAGGTTTTAGGCTTATCCTCGAAACCCGACTACCAAAACATGAAGTTTAACCTCTGTAATCACAGCACTTCTTAGTTTTCTTTGTACATAATTTCCTGAAAATCTTATTGCACTGAGAGAAGCGAATGAGGAGTAAATGAGAAAACATTAACGATTAAGACCCTTATTAATGAAAGCTTTCTGTTTTTGTCACTTCCTCTAAAGCGCAGCGTCTCTTAGCCCTCTTTGTGTATAATTTTCTTAAAGATCTTATTGAACTGAGAGAAGCGAATGAGGAGTAAATGAGAAAACATTAACGATTAAGACCCTTATTAATGAAAGCTTTCTGTTTTTGTCACTTCCTCTAAAGCGCAGCGTCTCTTAGCCCTCTTTGTGTATAATTTTCTTAAAGATCTTATTGAACTGAGAGAAGCGAATGAGAAGTAAATGAGAAAATAAAGCCACTAAGCTAAGTGACTAATTATTTTGTTACTACCTCTAAAAGCGCAGCGTCTCTTAGCCCTCTCTGTGCATAAATTATTTAATGATCTAATTGCACTGAAAGAATCGAATGAGAAGTAAATGAGTAAACACTAACGATTAAGCCCCTTATTAATGAAAGCTTTCTGTTTTTGTCACTTCCTCTAAAGCGCAGTGTCTCTTAACCCTCTTTGTGCATCTTCACTTAAGAGAATATTAACTATCAAGTTGAGTTAAAAATCATAAATTAAAGCGCTTGATACCATCAACTAACTTTAATGTATTAAAGTTAATTAATAAGCCCGTATTTATATTTGATAGCTTCATATATGTAATCAACTGCGCTGAGTGAATAGGTTGGAGTTTATCAACGGCCTTCAGTTCAATTATTAATTCATTTGATAATAAAATATCCAACTTATAGCCTGTTGCAATATATTGTTCCTTATAAATTATTGGCAGTTCAACTTGATTTTTAACACTTAACCCAGCCTGACATAACTCATACATTAAACAAGATTCATAGCTTGACTCTAATAGTCCTGGCCCTAAAGTTTTATGTACCTCAATAGCGCACCCAATAACTATTTTTGTTAATTCGTCAATGTTCATGATTATCCTTATTCAATAGCAACTTTAAGAATTAGTTGCTTTGTTTCAGGCTTAACTAACGTTATAACCTGATTATAGTTTATTAAATTAGAAACCAAAGCCACTAACCCAAGTGATTAATTGTTTTGTCACTTCCTTTAAAAGCGCAGCGTCTCTTAGCCCTCTCTGTGCATAAATTCTTTAATGATCTAATTGAACTGAGAGAAGAGAATGAGAAGTAAATGAGAAAATAAAGCCACTAAGCTAAGTGACTAATTATTTTGTTACTACCTCTAAAAGCGCAGCGTCTCTTAGCCCTCTCTGTGCATAAATTCTTTAATGATCTAATTGCACTGAGAGAAGCGAATGAGAAGTAAATGAGAAAATAAAGCCACTAAGCTAAGTGATTAATTGTTTTGTTACTACCTCTAAAAGCGCAGCGTCTCTTAGCCCTCTCTGTGCATAAATTCTTTAATGATCTAATTGCACTGAGAGAAGCGAATGAGGAGTAAATGAGTAAACATTAACGATTAAGCCCCTTATTAATGAAAGCTTTCTGTTTTTATCACTTCCTCTAAAAGCGCAGCGTCTCTTAGCCCTCTTTGTGTATAATTTTCTTAAAGATCTAATTGAACTGAGAGAAGCGAATGAGGAGTAAATGAGTAAACATTAACGATTAAGCCCCTTATTAATGAAAGCTTTCTGTTTTTATCACTTCCTCTAAAAGCGCAGCGTCTCTTAGCCCTCTCTGTGCATAAATTCTTTAATGATCTAATTGCACTGAGAGAAGCGAATGAGGAGTAAATGAGGAAACATTAACGATTAAGCCCCTTATTAATGAAAGCTTTCT